>UMET01020600.1_pt1 | contig 27101 bp, 23 predicted proteins | sample 1964821 | NCBI WGS metagenome assembly UMET01 (sample SAMEA4836027, study PRJEB28245) | human gut metagenome | biome: gut microbiome; material: fecal sample | place: Denmark | collected 2008
CTTGAGGGGATCGGAAAAAATTTATAAAGCACGTTCCAAATTCAAGCTTGTAGAATTAAGAAAATCGGTATTTGAGGAGAAAACAGTATGTGGTTTTGGTGGTTTATTTTGATATGTGATTGTCTTATTCCAGCGATTATGATAATTGCGGGCAGAATGATGTGGAAACATTGTCCAAAGAAGATCAATGGAGTTGTGGGATACCGAACTAAGATGTCAATGATAAATATGGATACTTGGAGATTTGCACATGACCATGCAGGAAAACTTTGGTGGAAAGTCGGTATTGGTCTGTTGGGACCTACAATGCTTATACATATTCCTTTTTATGGAGCAAGTGATGATACAATAGGAATATTAAGCATTATTATCATTGTAATACAACTGGTATTTTTAATAGGCTCTATTTTCCCAACGGAAAAGTCATTAAAAAACAATTTCAATGAGGATGGAACAAAGCGATAACTTCAAGTTTGTCTGACTCACAACAATTTAATATCAAACTAATACAAGCACTTTAGCCAATAAAGGTTAAGGTGCTTTTTTTGCGCCTTGAAAGGAGGTGGTTACAGCTAAACACATCGGGAAAAGCCCGATTTAATCATTACAACAGGCATTGCCTGATCATATAGAGTAACTTTTAAAAGCCAGTTAGGGATTATCCCTGCTGGCTTATTTTTTTATCAAAAAGGAGACAAACAACATGAGAAAAGAACAGATTATTACGACAAACAACAATCAGATGGAGGAGAAAGGCATGAAGAGCAGATTCATTCACTTAAAAAAGAGATTCGTTCCGGCATTATCCGGAGCACTTATGGGAGTAATGCTTATGAGCACTACTTGTTTTGCAGCAGGTACAGGTACTTCCGCAGTAACACAGCCACTTGAGAACTTAAAGACACTTATTATTGCAGTCATTGGTGCTGTTGGTGTCATTATTCTTGCAAAGAATGTCATGGAGTTCGCACAAGCATATCAGCAGCAGGATTCATCTACCATGAACTCCGCTCTGAAAGGAATTGTGGCAGGTGTCATGATGGCTGGTATTTCAACAGTTCTGACATTCTTAGGCTTCTAAGATTGGGGAAATGCATTTCCCCTTTTAGTAAAAGGAAAGAGGTGAATAACAAGTATGGATATTTTTAAGCTTGGAGACAAGATCCTTGCACTTCTTGAGGCGGTGTTTGGGTTTTGGAACAATCAGATATCCCTGGTCTTTGCAATGCTTGGACAGTCACCGGTCAGTTTCAAGGGCGGAGGTCCCTGGGCAGTCATTGAGGGGATAGAGCCGGTCTTTGTAGCGGTCGGCTCTTCCCTCGTTGTGCTGTTCTTTGTTATCGGTTTCTGCTCGGAAAGCATAGATGTAAAAGATGAGATGAGGTTTGAGTCTATATTTCGTATGCTTATCCGACTGGGACTTGCAGAATGGTTTGTTGCAAATAATGTCACGATTATGAAAGCGTTTTTTACTTCCATAGGAAATCTGGTGGGACTTATATCTGCCGGGACAACGACGCAGCTTGCCATTGACAGTACACAGGCAGACATCATTAAGGGACTCGGATTTGGTGAGAGTCTGGTAATGCTGATACTTACAGCTTTGCTTGCAATCATCATTATTATCTGTGGATTCTTTATCATTTACACAGTGTATTTCAGGTTCTTAAAGATACTGATTATTGTGCCGCTTGGTGCGATTGCATGCTCCACAATGGCAGGAAACAGAATGGTCAGTCATACAATGGCTACCTACTGCAAATATTTTCTTTCGTGTGTATTCGAGGCAGTAACGATGGCACTTGCAATTGTGGTATGTAATGCATTTATCAATGCAGGACTTCCGGCATTTACAGGAAGTTACGCTGACTGGGCACAGACACTTATCTATCTGTGTGAAATGACATTTACGATAGCAATGACTGTTGGAAGTGTGAAGGGAGCACAGACACTTACAAGCAAGGCATTTGGATTATAGAAGGAGGCAGAAATGGATAATGAAAAGAAACAGGTTACTTATAATTCAAGCATAACCGGAGAAACGCAGGTGACATTTGATATCCAGCAGTATATGAATAACAGGGCAATGTTTATTGGTCTTATGTGTAATGAAGATGGACATGAGGAGCATTTTGGGGATGTGACTGTGAATTTGTCGGTTGCAGCACCAAATTACTGCGGATATCTGAATGTGAATGACATGCCGGATATTGAAAAGTTTATTACAGACAATGACATTGGAGAGTTTACAGGATTCACGCAAAGGAGTGGTTTCTGCGAATATCCGCTTTATCTGTTCAATGTAGATAAGCTTAGAGAACTGTGTCCGGATGGAATGGATAAGTATGAGGCGAATATTGGAATGACAAGAAAGCCGGAGACAAAGGATTTATCAAGATAGGAGGCAGGGACAATGGTAATCGAAGTAAACAAGGATATTGACCGCTATCAGGAATCGGTTGCGATGGGACTTACTGCAAGGCAGCTTATATTTTCCATTGCAAGCGTAGTAGTCGGTGGCGGTATCGTCCTTCTTCTTTACAAGTATATCGGTCTTACGGGTTCTGCTTATGTGGCAATTCCCTGTGTGGCACCGATTGCACTTGGCGGATTCTATTCCTTTAACGGGATGAATTTCTACGAGTATATGGGAAAGAAGCTGCATTTTATGTTTGGGAACAGGACACTTACCTATGTATCAACAGAGGGAGAGCCTGCAATAAAGCAGTTAGAAGCAGAACAGAATGAACAGGTAAAGAAGAAAGGCAGAAAGGCTGAACCGGAGACTGTAACAGCTGATTCGGCTGTAAAGAAGCAGGAGGAGTTTGAAGCAATGAAGAAAAAGACGAGAAACATGCTGCTTGGACTTGTCGCAGTCATTGTGGCGGCAGCAGCAGGCATTGCAGCATATAAGGCAATGCATTAGAAACGAATAGTATCTGACCGCAAGGTCGGGAACACAGCCCGCAGGGTGAAGTTCCCGGCGGGCTTTCATTATAAGAAAGCGAGGTTAGAGACATGGGTTTATTTACAGACGGATTTAAGTTATTAAAGAAGGCGAGTGAGCCTTTGTATAAGACACCTAAATCCATTCAGGAAACCATAGAGATTATGGCGGTGGCTGAAAACGGCATTTTTGAAGTGAGCAAAAATAAGTATTCCAAATGCTACCGCTTTCAGGACATCAATTACACGACAGCAACGGAGGATGAGCAGATCGGTATTTTCGAGAGGTATTGCAAGTTCCTAAATTCGCTGGACTGTAATTATAAGATTACGATCAACAATAAGAACAAAAACATGGATGAACTCCGTGACAAGGTTCTGATTGCTGAGAAAAACGATGGCTTCAATAATTATAGAAGAATCTACAATGACATCATTGAGGAGAAGATTATTGAGGGCAGACAGGGGATTGAGCAGGAGAGATACCTGACAATCACGATTGAGAGAAAGAACTTCGAGGAGGCAAAGGCACAGTTTGCTACCCTTGAGGCAACGATACACAAGGCTTTCATTGAGCTTGGGGCAGAGATTGTTCCGCTTAATGGCAATGAGAGACTGAAAGTGCTCTATGATTATTATCATCTTGGAGATGAGGGCAGCTTTGATTTTGATATCAAAAAGGCAAAGAAGGTCGGAGCAGATTTTAGAAATGATCTGTGCAATGGGATGGTGAAATATTTCCCGGACCATTTTGAGGATGAGAGTAAATTCTGCAAGGCACTTTTTATCAAAAAGTATCCGAGCAGTTTGTCAGACAGATTTATCAATGAGATTACTTCCCTTCCGGTTCATTCCATCACGAGCATTGATGTGGTGCCTGTTCCTAAGGATTTGACTACAAAGGTGCTTCAGAAGAAATACCTTGGTATTGAGTCGGATATCATTAAGCAGCAGAGAGTCCGTAATAAGAATAACGACTTTTCTACGGAAATTTCATATGCCAAGAGAACGGAGAAAAAGGAGATTGAGGAAATCATGGATGATGTTCGTGAGAATGACCAGTGCCTTTTCTTCGTGGGAGTTACTATTATTCTTATGGCAGAGAGCAAAAAAGAGCTTGATAGCGTCTGTGAGACAGTGGAGACTATCGGAAAGCGTAACAGCTGTACGATTGATACACACTACTTAAAGCAGAGGGAGGCACTCAACACAGCGCTTCCGATTGGTGTAAGACAGGTGGAGACAATGCGTACCCTTCTTACCCAGTCACTTGCGGTGCTTATGCCATTCAATGTGCAGGAATTAAATGACAGCACAGGGAACTATTATGGTATCAATCAGATCAGCAAGAATGTGAATATCGGTAACAGAAAGAAGCTGATAAACGGAAATGGCTTCGTTTTCGGAGTGCCGGGTTCCGGTAAATCCTTCTTCTGTAAGATGGAAATGGGCAGCGTATTCTTGTCGGGAGATGATGAGATAATCGTCATAGATCCAATGAACGAATACTTTGATATTGCTGAGACTTATGGTGGAACAGTGGTAAATATGTCCACTTACACGGATAACTATGTGAATCCGCTGGAGATGGATGTATGGAGCCTTGATCCGAATGATTCCAAGGGAATGGTAAGAGAAAAAGGCGAGTTTATGCTTGGTCTTTGTGAGCAGTGTATCGGAGACAGCTTAAATTCAAGACAGAAGTCAATCATTGACCGCTGCGTGAGAAAGCTGTATATCGACATTGCAAGAAGCAAAGAGAAGTATATCCCGGTGATGAGTGATTTTTACGATATCCTTATGGCGCAGCCGGAGGAGGAAGCAAAGGACATTGCACTGTCACTAGAGCTTTTCGTAAATGGTTCGCTTAACATCTTCAATCACCAGACAAATGTGGATGTGGATAACAGATTTACAGTATATGGCATCAGGGACTTGGGTACAGAACTTAGTCCTATCACAATGCTTGTTATGATGGAATCCATTCAGAACAGGATTGTTGAGAATGGCAAGAGAGGCAAGGCAACATGGCTCTATATTGATGAGTTCCATGTTCTGCTTAATTCCGAGTATTCTGCAAAATACTTGCAGCAGCTCTGGAAGAAGGTAAGAAAGCAGGGAGGTCTTTGTACCGGTATCACGCAGAATGTTGTCGATCTGTTGCAGAATTACACAGCAACCACAATGCTTGCAAACTCTGAGTTTGTGGCACTCTTGAAGCAGGCAAATACAGATAGTTCAAAGATGGCGGAGGTTATCGGGGTATCAGAGGCACAGCTTCGGTTCGTAACTAATACCGCCTCTGGAATGGGACTTATTAAGTGTGGTTCGGTAGTAATTCCCTTTGATAATCAGATCAGCAAGGATACGGATTTGTACAGGCTGTATAATACCAACATTCATGAGAAGATTGCGGAACAGAAGAAAAAAGAAGCAATGCTGCAGTGATAACAGATGAATTTTTATAGAATCTATAGTATAATCAAGAGGTCGGATGAATGTCCGACCTTGATGATAATAAATTAGATATTCCCTATTTTTAAGAAGAAAGCATATAAGATTCGATATGAAAAATAAATAAGGAAGCAGTTCTAAAATGTATCATTTGTACCGGAGAACATGTGGCTGGATTTTAAGATATGCTTATCGTACACTTTGACGAGAATATGTTGATTGGGGATGCAGCGGACCTGGATGCATTTATGGAAATGTATGGTGTGGAAGCAATTTCCAAGGAATATTTGTAATTATTAGGGAAAAGAAAATTTGAATTTGTCTAATTAAGTTAATCGTGCCATATGGCTTGATTATAAATACAAAGATAAAAACGCAATGTACACCTAAAAAATGTACTAGAGCTGGTAGGTAGCCCAGCCGTCCTATTTCTAATAGGGTAAGTAACCTGCCCCTCCGGGTTGTCCATTCTTTGTTCAACTATTATTTAGGAGGGATTCTTATGGACAAAGTAAGTGGAAAGCTGACAGTGTATTTTGAAGAACCATTTTGGGTAGGAATATTTGAACGTATCGAAGATGGTAAATTATCTGTGGCAAAAGTGACTTTTGGTGCAGAGCCAAAAGATTACGAAGTGCAGGAATATGTTCAAAAATACTATTTCAGTTTGAAATTCAGTCCGGCTGTTGATACTGTTGCAAAGGATATAAAAAGAAATCCGAAAAGGATGAAGCGTGAAGCGAAAAAGCAGATGCAGGAAATAGGCATTGGCACAAAATCGCAACAAGCCTTGAAATTACAACAGGAACAGAACAAGCAAGAGCGCAAGTTAAGAAGCCAAGAGAAAAAAGAAGCGGAAAAACTGCGAATGTTTGAACTGAAACAGCAAAAGAAGAGAGAAAAGCATAAGGGGCATTAATGCCCCTTGGGCTTTTTTCTCAAAACGGAAGTTGCAGAATTGCTAAATTCTTATTTTTAGTGCGAAGGACGAGTGACAATGAAAAAATATGGTGTTCCTATTATAGGAATTATATTATTGGTTGCTGTTATATTTTGTGGTCGATATTATTTCACACATAATAAAAGTTACAAAAATGAGGCAATTGAAAAAGGGGATTATATATATCTTAATGGTGTAAGATATATTGGAACATCTGAATTAGAAAATTATAAGATATCAAATGTGGTAATCTGTACATCTGATAGAGGGATGAAATTATATGAGATAGAGGAATATCCTGATTATGAATATATTGCTGGATATCATGCTTGGGATGGACGAATATTAAAAAGGGATGATAGTGATAAGTAAGAAAATTGTAATTTTATCGTTACAAAGGCTACAACAAATTTCAGGCTTGTGGAGAGATTGAAAAGTAACAGAAGATTTGAATTTCCTGTTGCGTTTTGTTTAGAAGTATAGTATATTTTCTTTGTTGGGAATGAGGTTCTCCCATGGGTTTAAATCCCTAAACCGCATTTAATGCTGATGACTTCTGCGAAATTATTACGCAGAAATTGTCAGCTTTTTTATTTCTGCGATTTAGGAGGTTTGTATGTTAACAAGTATTGCAGTGATTTTATTATTAGGTTTGCTGATAGGTTGGATTTTTTCAAAACTCAAATTGCCGAGTCTGCTGGGGATGGTTATTGTGGGAATTGTACTAAGCCCTCATGCATTGAATTTGATTGATGAGTCCATACTTGGGATTTCAGGAGAATTACGACAGATAGCATTAGTTATTATTCTTACAAGAGCAGGACTATCACTTGATGTTTCGGATTTAAAGAAAGTAGGCAGACCAGCGGTTCTTATGTGCTTTGTCCCTGCGTGTGTAGAAATATTAGGAACAGTGATTCTGGCTCCGATGTTGCTTGGAGTGACAATGTTAGAGGCTAGCATTATCGGAAGTGTAATTGCGGCAGTATCACCTGCTGTAATAGTTCCGAGAATGATAAAATTGATAGATGAGGGATATGGTAAAGCAAAAAGTATTCCACAACTAATTCTGGCAGGTGCTTCGGTAGATGATGTGTTTGTTATAGTAGTATTTACTGCATTTACTGCTTTAGCGTCAACAGGCGAGATGTCTGTAACTAGTTTTATCCAAATTCCAATATCCATAGTATTAGGAATTATGCTTGGTGGTTGTGTAGGAATTGTATTAGTTGCATTCTTTAAGAAGTGTCATATGCGGGACTCAGTAAAAATATTGATAATTCTTAGCATTTCTTTCTTGCTTTTGGGGGTAGAGAACAGATTGCAAGGTTATATTCCTGTCTCAGGACTGCTTGCCATTATGAGTATGGGAATCATCATAAAACAAAAGTATGGTGTGTTGGCATTACGTCTATCCGCAAAATATAATAAATTGTGGTTAGGTGCAGAAGTATTCCTTTTTGTTTTAGTTGGTGCTACTGTGGATTTAAGATATGTTGCATCAGCAGGTGTATCAGCAGTATTACTCATTTTAGGTGCATTATTATTTAGAATGACAGGTGTGGCTATATCACTACTCAAAACAGGCTTATCAAAGAGAGAAAGATTATTTTGTATGGTAGCATATACACCAAAGGCAACTGTACAGGCTGCTATTGGTGCGATACCATTATCAATGGGATTAGAATGTGGAAATATAGTCCTAACGGTTGCAGTGTTATCAATTTTGATTACCGCACCATTTGGAGCTATATGTGTTGATAATTTATATAAGAGATTATTAGAGAAGAGGTAGCGTGCAAATTTCAGTTTCATGTTGCTTTTAATAATTGAATATTGAATGATTTTACATAGCCGTTAAGGAGTAATTTTTGCTCCCTAGCGGCTTATTTTATTTTTCAAAGTAGGAGGTGAGAAAATTGAAAATTAGAAAGGTTGATGACAAACCGATGGTCATTCACACCAAGGAGAAAGCCAAGATTCATGCCCACGAACCGAAGGGAGCCAAGATTAAGGGGAGTAACATCTATACAGTAGAGAGAGGTCCTAAGACAGCTGGTGCAAAGGTAACTAATACGGATAGAAAGAAGTCATATCGCAAGAGTACCATTCATCAGTCAGAGTCGAAGAATAAAGGATTATCAAGATTTAAGCGAAACTATAGAGAATCTAACACTTCCATCAAGACCAAGAACACGAATCTTCACATTGCAGGAAGAACAGGTGCACTTGCAGCCGGGGCAGTAACGGAGCATGTGGAAGGTGGTCAGGAGGTATCGCAGGCAGCATATCTTGCATATGAAGCAAGCCGACCTGTTACCGGAACTGCTTCCAAGGGTGCAGCACTTTTCAGGAAAAAGGCGGCAGCCGAGGCAAAGAAGCGAATCAAGAAGGTAGATGCAGGAAAGAAGCTGGCAAAAAAGACAGCAAAGAAAGCTGCCAAAGATACTGCCAAAACCGTAGCTAAAGAGACGGCAAAAGAAACAGCCAAGACTACTGCCAAGGTTGCAGCGAAAACTGCTTCAAAGACAGCTGCTACAGCGGCAGGAACAGCGGTTGCACCGGGAGTTGGTACTGCAATTGGCATAGCAGCTGGATATGCAGCAGGTGTGTCCATAGAGGTCAAGGATGAAAAGATGACCAACCGGAGCAGGAAGATAAAATTCTTTCTGGATAAGATGAAAGCACAGGAGAATCAGACAGACAGCGTGGCAAAGCTGGTAAAGGATCTGATTGTGCGAAAAGCGATTACCTGGGTAAAGGCAGCGGCACCGATTGTCGGACTGGTGCTTTTATTACTTGTTCTTGTAGTTGCCATGATTGCGGTTCCGGTTATTGCGGCGATAGCAATCCTTTACAATTCTCCATTTGCTTTATTTCTGCCACCACTTGAATCAGGAGATACCGTGCAGACAGTAACGAGTGCTTATGTGCAGGAATTTAACCGGGATGTGAATACGAAAGTGAATGAGCATACCGGATATGACCTTGGAGAGCTTGTATATGTGGACTATGAAGGTATGGAAGAAAACCCAAGCAATTACTATGACATCATGGCTGTCTATATGGTCAAGCATGGTGTCGGAGATACTGCAACAGTCATGAATGATACTTCAAAAGGCTGGCTGCAGGCAGTTGTAAATGATATGTGTTCATACACCACAAGCACAGGAACAAAAGATGTGGAAGAAACAGATGCAGACGGTAATGTAACTACTGTCACGAAGTCGGTTCTGTATGTGAATGTCACACTAAAATCGTACAGGGATATGATTTCGGTCTATGGATTTAATTCTGATCAGGTGGAAATGCTTGAGCAGATCATGAGTCCTGAGTTTATGGGACAGCTTGGATATGCCGGAAGCGGAAGTGGAGGTGGAGGCGGCAGTCCGGGAGTAAGCTCCATGACTGAGGATGAAATCAATGCCATCCTAAACGAAATTACAGACAGCAGGCAGAAAACAGTCTGCTCCTATGCACTACACAGAGTTGGTTTTCCTTATAGTCAGGATTTAAGAGACAGCGGTAACTATTATGACTGCAGTTCCTTAGCCTATTATTCATGGAAAGATGCAGGCGTGGATATTAGTTATGGCGGTGCAACCACAGCGGCAGCGGAGGCACAGGGACTTGATGAAGCCGGAAAGACTGTCTCCTTTGATGAGTTACAGCCGGGAGACCTTATCTTTTACAGTTTTACAAGCAATGGAAGATATAAGAACATCAGCCATGTGGCAGTATATGTCGGAAATGGCAAGGTGGTAGAGGCACTTAATGAAAGTCTTGGTGTGGTCTACAGGGATGTGGCAAGCACAGGAAAGATTGTTGTGATAGGAAGACCATAACAGGAAATTTGCAGAGAGGGCATAGTCCCTCTCTGAGACTGGAGGTAAGAATGGATTTAAAAGATATGATACTGGTAACAGAAAACGACAGGGGAACAGAGACAAATATGCTGATGACTCTGGATGATTATAAGAGTTTTATAGCAATTGATGATATGTCAGAGCTTGCAGAAAATTTGTTGCAGCTTGGAAGGACACTTGGTGAAGCAGATAACTTCACAGAGTATTACAGGGCAGCAAATGTAACTGTATCTGCGAGATTCTGTCTGGATGATATTCAGCTCGGACATTTTCTTCAGGGATTTTATAACGATTCCAAAGAATTTCGGTTTGATAAAGAAGCCAGTTCTTCTGAATGTGTTGCAAAGCTTAAGGAGATTGGAATGACCGATAAGGGCTGGGTGGATGATTTTAACCTGCATTATGAAATGGAGAACCGCTCATTTGAAAGGGGACAGACATTTCATAACTTCAATGACCATGATTACATGGTGCTTGAAGCATTATCACCAAGGAATCTTGTGGTGATGGATATGAAGTCAGGTTCCCTTACAATCGCCCTTGGTGCGACAGAGTATAAGCGTTATCCGAAGGATGAGAAGCCTACAAAGGACAATACCACAATCGGGGTATCGTGGGAGCATGGCATTTATCTAGGTTCCACACTTTCAACTACAAATTTCAAGGCATACAAGAGGGAGTATGGCACACCGGAAAAGATAGAGGATATCTATGATTACAGGGCAAAGCTAAAGCAGAAGTTCTATTTTTATCAGGATATGTCAAAGGATGATGATGTACCAAAGAAGCTGCAGAATGACTTCCTTCACCAGATGTATGAGGATTTTGGAACGATTGAAGAGGACTGTTTTTACGACAGGCTGGAAGATGGAAAGTACGATGAAGGCTTTAAGGAAAGACAGGTAAAGGAAGAAAAGAGCCGGTGATGAGATTTTTACAGGAGGCGATATCATATGGAACAGGAATTTGATGTTGAGATAAAAGAAGTGCTTTCACGAGTACAGAAAGTAAAGGCAGAGTCGCTTGACGATGCCATCAATAAGGCAATGGATATGTATTATGCAGAGCAGATAGTCCTTGGAGCAGAGGACATGAAGGGAGTTGATTTTGCACCTATCAGCGAAAGTCAGCTCCCTTCTTCATTAAAAGAAAACGGAGGAAGAGCAAGATGAAAAGTGATTCAACAACAGTAATTAAGAACATGGAGTTTTTAGTAAAGGAACTTCATAAGGAGTGGGACAGATCGGGTGCTTCTAAGGCATCCGTTATTATTTCCCTTGAGGAAGTAGATGGTATCAATGATAAGTTAAAAGAGATTATCTATCAGACACAGAAGTCAGTCGATGAGGATGAGCTGACCTTTAAACAGAGCATTGCAAAGTCCAAGGAGTGCTATGTGCTTCTTCGTGTGGTGCGTAAGATTGCAAAGGAAAAGGATAAATGCGAAAAACAGGCAATCGACAATGAATTTGCAATCGAGCTGGATAAGGATGAGTTAAAGCTCTTTAAGGGATTGTTTGCAGAGATGTTTAAGTAGAGGAGGACAAAGGTATGGGCGTTGATATGAAGGTCAAAGCGATATACGATTCTGAGATTGGTAACATCACCAGATCAGAAAAGAACTGGAAGGATATGTTAAAGGTCGCAGGTCAGTTATACCGCTATGAATTTGACAATATCGTTATGGTAACAGCTCAGAGACCTCCGGAAAAAAGCACACTCATGGCAGATTATGATACCTGGAAAAAGGTGGGAAGATATGTAAAGCGTGGTGCGAAAGGATGCGCTATCTTCCCGTCAAGGGCACTGAATCCACGCATGAGGTATATCTTTGATATCAGTGATACCGGAGGAGCGAATGTCAAGCTGACATGGGACTTGGGGGGAGAGAATCTAAAGGATTATATGGACTTTCTTGTTTCAGAAGGTCAGATTGAGCAGTACGATAACGATGATAAGGAGTCTCTAAAAAACACACTAAAACAGTTTACAGGAACAAATGTTTGGACTATAATAAAAGAAGAGTTCGGAGATAGAATGACCGAGCTTATGCAGCTATCAGGTAGTGTGATAAAGGAATTCAACGAAAAACGCAATGGCTTACAGCAGGAAATGAACATGGAACAGCTTGTTTATTCAAGTGTCATGTATGCTGTAGGGACGAGATGCGGATTTGACTTATCTATGCAAGAACAGGATTTTAGTCAGATCGTAAACATCAGGGATGAAGAGATAGTTTACCGTCTTGGTTCCATTGTATGCGATGTCTCCTGTAGTGTTCTTAGAGAATTTAGTCGTAACTTAAAGACCATTGAGAACGAAAGGAGAATGAATTATGGTAGATGGACTGACTTACACAGAGGTGGACGGACTGATGTATCCGGATATAGCAATGCCGGACGAGGCGGAGAATTTAAAGAAGCTGGGCAAGTACGGAAGGATGGCGATGCATTATCTGGAGGAGAACGAGCCGGAAAGATACAAGACTCTGATAAGATTCGGGATGATGTACGAGAAGATGTCAGAGGTAGAGGAGGAAGCGAATCAGCTGTACGATCAGCTGGAGGAGCAGTATCTGAAGAAGCACAAGCCACAGAATCCATCCTCGACAATGGAGATGTGGAAACTGAGAGAACAGGCGAAGATGCAGGCAGAGGAAGTAGTGCTCCACCAGATAGTAATGAAGTTTCACTAAGAGATGAAACAAAAGAAGAACTGAATAGAGAACTTGATGAAATCAATTCATTGGGTGTTAGTAAGGAAGCCGAATATACACAGGCTTCCTTTTTTTTCGACCAGAATGGACAGGCAAGCTTTGGTGCTATTCATACCGAGGATGAAAACAGCAATCAGTTTATGCGACAGTTCGAGCAGGACAGAAAAGCTGCGTTAGCTGGTAAATATAATTATCTGAATCCTAAGAAGTCAGCCACAGTTCCGAGTGAGTATATCAAACAGGTGCTTATGAGAGGAACTGGCTTTATTGGTGGCAAAAGCAGGGTATGTAAGATATATGAGACAGAGATTGATGCAGGGACCAGAGCAAAGCGTATCAAAGCTGAGTATGGTCAGGGAGGTGCAGGCTGGCCGCTTGACGGTCTGGGACTGCACGGATATGACACATTTCATGGTAATGGACTTCGTTTTCAGTGGAGAGATGAAGATGGTGAGGTTGAAGGATATGTTTCATGGAAAGATATTGAAAAGGAGCTAGGAGTTCTTATTCTTACAGGAGAATATCAGCCGGAGACACCTCGTATTGACGAGCTTGCAATGGATGGACTGCGTGAAGATGATGATGTCATTGATGCAGAATACAGGGAAGCAGAAGAGGCAGAATCAGAGATTGATGATTATGCCATTCCTGATGAACCGGAGAGCTATGCTTCTAACAGAGATTATGTAAGTGCAAAAGGCATGACACCACAGGAAACTGCCGATGAAGACCGCATGATAACACAGGCAGAATATGGTGCCGAGATAGAAGCTGAAACATCTGAAAAAGATCCATCAGAGCTTAAGTATATTACACCGATTGATTATGCCAAGCGTATTGCAGAGCTTGATGAAGACCTGCGTGATGCGGCGGAGATTCTTGTAACAGATTGCAGCTGCTACACTCCGTTTAGGGCATTCCTTATGGATGTGGTGCAGTCTGATTTTGCATTTATGCCAAATAAACTTGACCTTATCAGAGATATTGCATTAGGGACAGATAATGCAGAAAGAAAGGCATATTCCAACAATAAGTATGGTCTTGTGGAGTACTCAATCAGAAGCGGATATGTGAAGATCAGCTATAAGAACAGGAATGGTGTGCGTAAGGAAGGTGCACTCGATTGGCGTGAGTTATATGAAATCTTATCTTATATGGTAAAACAGCCATTTTACTGCGGAGAAGACCAGAAGAAGTATTATCAGGAGACAAAGCAGAAGGCTGACAGGGATAAGATGAATCCGGTCTATAAGAGATTCTTTGATATCGAGGATAGTGTAAAAGCCAATCGTCTTGAAACAAGGGAAAGAGCAATAGCGAATGGCTGGAATACCAAAATTGATGAGAATGGACATGTAGTTTCAGATGATGTGGTATCAGTATCTGTGGATGATATTCAGGCTGATACAGAATTACAGGAAACTGTAGATTTTACACCAAAGCAGGAGCCAGTACAGCAAGTAGGAAGTCTTGAAAATGAGAAGAATGTTGCCGGGCAGACGAAACACAATTTCCACTATAACCTCTGGGAAATGGAAAAAGGCGGTGCTAAGACCAGATACCAGTGGAATATGGATGCAATCCGCACTTTAAAGCAGATTGAATCAGAGAACAGGCTTGCCACACCTGAGGAACAGAAAACTCTGTCGAAGTTTGTCGGATGGGGCGGACTGTCACAGGCATTTGATGAGAATAACGCAGGCTGGAGCAAAGAATATGCAGAGCTGAAAGACCTTTTATCTGATGAGGAATACAGTGCTGCAAGGGCAACAGTAAATAACGCCTTTTATACTTCACCGGAGATTGCCATGTGCATAAATTCGGCACTTGTCCAGTTTGGTTTCAGAGGCGGCAATGTATTAGAGCCATCTATGGGTATCGGTAACTTCTTTGGAAGTATGCCGACACCAATGCAGAGAAGCAAGCTGTATGGGGTGGAGCTTGACAGCATTTCAGGAAGAATTGCAAAGCAGCTTTATCAGAATGCCAATATCAGTATCACAGGATTTGAGAATACCACATATCCGGATAACTTCTTTGATGTGGTTGTCGGAAATGTGCCATTTGGTGATTATAAGGTATTTGATCCAAAGTACAACAAGTATAACTTCCGTATCCACGATTATTTTCTAGCAAAAGCACTTGATCAGGTAAGACCGGGAGGCATGGTTGCAGTAATCACCACAAAGGGAACACTTGATAAGGCAAATCCTACTATCCGAAAGTATCTGGCTGAAAGAGCAGAGCTTGTGGGAGCAGTAAGACTTCCGAATACTGCATTTAAAGATAATGCAGGAACCGAAGTGACAGCAGATATCCTGTTTTTGCAGAAGAGGGAGAGAAAGATTGATATTGAACCTGACTGGGTACACCTTGGTGTAACTGAGAATGGCATTGCAGTCAACTCTTATTTTGCAGAGCATCCGGAGATGATGCTTGGATCTATGGAATATGACACAAGGATTTACGGACAGGACAGCAGATATACAGTCTGTGTGAATAATGATGAGAACTTCAATATGTATGAGACTCTCAATAAGGCTATCGGTAATATCAAAGCCCAGATGACAGATTTTGAGAGAGTGGCAGATGAGGCGGAGCAGACGGAGGAAGTTATCCCGGCTGATCCGGATGTGAGAAACTACACTTACACATTTTTTGAAGGAAAGCTCTATTACAGGGAAAATTCCGAGATGGTAAGAAAAGAAGTATCACAGACTGCCGAGGAGCGAATCAGAAGCCTTGATGAAATCAGACAGATAACAAGAGATCTGATTGATATCCAGATGGATGGCTGCAGCGAGGAGGAGCTTTCTGATAAGCAGAGACTTCTTAATGTAAAATATGATGCCTTCGTAAAGCAGTATGGAGCCATTACTTCAAAAGCAAACAGAATAGCTTTCAGAGATGACAGCGATTACCCACTTCTTTGCAGTCTTGAAGAAGTAAATGAAGACGGGGAGGTGAAAAAAGCGGATATGTTTTATAAGCAGACGATTAAGGCAAAGACTGTCATAGACAGGGTTGAGACTGCTGTGGAAGCATTGAATGTATCCGTCAATGAATTTGGATATGTAAATCTTGCCTATATGCTCTCTATCTATGAGCCGGACATTACTAATGCAAAGGAAGAACTTGCAGAAAAGTCCGGGCAGACAGCTGATGAGATAACATTTAGTGATGATGCTTTGGCAGAGCTTAGAAGGGCAGCTCTTGTGGAAGAGCTGGACGGACTGATTTTCCTTAATCCCGACCGCTACAACGAGAACAATCCCGACATCGGCTGGGAGACGGCAGACGAGTATCTTTCCGGCAATGTGAGAGACAAGCTACGAGTAGCAAAAGCTATGGCAGCGGATACAAACAATCCACAGGCAGAAAGATTTGCAGGCAATGTGGCAGCACTTGAAAAGGTGCAACCGGAATGGATTGAAGCCTCGGATATTGATGTAAAGATTGGTACGACATGGATTGAGCCGCTTGATTATGAGCAGTTTATCTATGAGCTTCTCAATACACCAAGAAGAGCAAGGGCAGTCAGAAGCCAGTTTTACAATACAGGCATTCAGGTACACTTAAATAAGATGAGCATGGAATGGTTCATCGAGAATAAGAGCATGGATAAGCATTCAGTGGCAGCTACTAAGACTTATGGTACAAGCCGCATGGATGCTTATTCTATTTTTGAGGATACGCTGAATCTTAAAACTGTAACAGTAAGGGACAGGATTGATGACGGTGATGGCAAATATCATTACGAAGTCAATAAGAATGAGACAATGCTTGCAAGGGAAAAACAGAACATGATCAAGGAGAAGTTCAAGGAATGGCTGTTTGCAGAGCCGGAGCGAAGACAGAAATATGTGGAGTATTACAACGAGACATTCAATAACATCCGTCTGCGTGAGTATGACGGAAGCCACTTACAGTTTCCGGGAATGAATCCGGCGATTGAGTTAAAGCCACATCAGAAGAATGCGGTGGCAAGAATCCTTCTCGGAGGAAATACCCTGCTGGCACACTGCGTTGGTGCCGGAAAATCCTTTGAGATGATGGCTGCCTGTATGGAGCAGAAGAGACTCGGACTTGCCAATAAGACAATCATGGTTGTTCCAAAGCCGCTCATCGGTCAGACGGCATCAGAGTTTTTAAGGCTTTATCCGTCAGCAAATATCCTGGTTGCCACAGAGCGTGATTTTGAAAAAAGCCGCAGAAAGCAGTTCGTATCAAGGATTGCAACAGGTGACTATGACTGTATCATCATGTCGCACTCGCAGTTTGAAAAAATCCCGATCTCAGCAGAGAGAAAGGAGCGAATGCTTAACGAGCAGATTGATGAGATCAGCTATGCGATTGATGAGATGAAGGAGCGTAACGGGGAGCGTTGGACTGTAAAACAGATGGAAAGCCAGAAGAAAAAGCTGGAGGAACAGCTGAAATCTCTATCTGATGAGAGCAGGAAGGATGACCTTATTACCTTTGAGGAACTTGGTGTGGATTCAATTATGGTAGACGAAGCACATAATTTTAAGAACCTTGCGATTTTTTCCAAGATGAATAATGTGTCCGGTATCAGCAGCAGTGGAGCGAAAAAGTCAACGGATATGCAGCTTAAATGCCAGTATTTGTCTGAGATAAATGATGGCAGAGGCATTGTGTTTGCAACTGGTACACCGATATCCAATACCATGTGTGAGATGTATGTCATGCAGCTTTACTTGCAGAAAGCGGCACTTGAAGAGATGGGAATTTATCACTTTGATTCATGGGCAGCAAACTTTGGTGAGGTAACTACCGCATTGGAGCTTACAGTTGAGGGAAGTGGTTTCCGATTTAAGAGCAGGTTCAATAAATTTACGAATCTGCCTGAGCTTATGAATATCTTCCGTGAGGTAGCCGATGTGCAGACAGCAGACATGCTTGACCTTGATGTACCGGCTCTTCGTGGTGGCAAGCCTATCATAGTGGAGTCGGAGCCTGACTGGTATGTAAAGCAGGTCATGGAAGATTTTGTTGTGAGGGCAGAGCGTATCCGAAGTGGTGGAGTTGACCCAAGTGTAGATAACTTCCTAAAGATTACCCATGAGGCACGCCTTCTTGGAACGGATGCAAGGCTGATTGATAAGGATGCACCGAACAATCCGGATGGAAAGCTCAATAAGGTAGCAGAGAATGTGTGGAAAGAATATGAGAAAGGAAATGCTGATGGTCATATAGGCTGCCAGCTTATTTTTTCGGACATCGGTACACCGGGACCGGATAAGGATTTTACCATCTATGATTATCTGAAAGAAACACTTATCCAGTATGGTATTCCGGCAGAGGAGATAGCTTTTATCCATGATGCAAAGACGGATGCACAGAGGGAAGCACTTTTTAAGGAGATGAGGACAGGTAAAAAGAAAGTCCTTATCGGTTCAACGGACAAGTGTGGAACTGGAGTTAATGTGCAGACACACCTTGTTGCAATGCACCATGTGGACTGTCCTTGGAAGCCAAGCTCAATAGAACAGCGAGAGGGACGAGGCATACGACAGGGCAACGAAAATGAAGAGGTGGCAATCTACAGATATGTCACAAAAGGAACCTTTGATGCATACAACTGGTCACTTGTCGAGAATAAGCAGCGTTTTATCAGTCAGGTTATGACAAGCAAGGCGGTAAGCCGAAGCTGCGAGGATATCGACGAGGCTACACTTTCCTATGCAGAGATTAAGGCAGTTGCCACAGGCAATCCTTTGATCAAGGAAAAGATGGAGATTGACAATGATGTCCAGAGATTAAAGCTCTTAAAGGCATCCTATGACAATCAGAGATATGGCTTGCAGGATAACTTTATGATTAAGTACCCGAAGCTGATTAAGACAGCAACCGAAAAGCTTGCCAATGTCCGTGAGGATGTAAAGGCAAGGGATAAAGAGCTGATTGATAATCCGGAATTTGCCATTACCATAGGCAAAGCAACTTACACAGAGCGAGTGGATGGCGGAACGATGATGCTTGAAGCAATCAGCAAGTGCAAGACCGGAGAGACAACTGCAATCGGCAAATTCCATGGATTTGAACTGCTTGTGGAAAAGAACTTTCTTGGCATTAATTATATGGTGCTTCGTGGAAAGACAGAGTACAAGGCAGAGCTTTCCACAAGTCCTGTCGGCAGTATGGTAAAGCTGGAAAATCTGTTTAATGGACTTCATGAGAACATTGATTTCTTGGAAAAGAAGATTGAGCAGTACCAGAATGACCTTGAAGCATCAAAGAATGAGTATGACAAGCCATTTGCATACAGCAAGGAGCTGGAAGAAAAACTGGCAAGGCAGTGTGAATTGAATGCCCAGCTTGACCTTGAGAACGCAAAGGCTGTGGATGCAGACTTGAGCGGACCGGAGGAAGAAAGAGAAGCAGATGACAGGATGGAATCTGCAGCAATTGTTGCAGAGGATAAAGGTGCTTATCCAGCGGACAGAGAGGGCAGAACACGATAGGAGAGTGAGTAATATGAGCATAAGAAAAGTGGTCGCAGGGCTACTGATTACAGCAGGGATTGCCATTATGGCAGTCCCTTTTTTCTGGCGGGCAACAGGAGAAAAACAGACAGAACAGCTCATAAGTGAATTTGAGCAGACATTGGAGGATGATTACGATGAAGAAACAGATGTGGAGGAAGAGCAAACCTCCATTAGTAAAGAGGATGAAGCCATTCTTAAAGAAGGCGGTGTTATCGGCATCATTGAGATACCGGGCTTAGATATCAGGTATCCGGTAATGGAAGGAACCACAAGTAAAGTACTTAATGCCGGGATTGGTCATATAGAAGAAACAGCAGGAATCGGTGAGAGTGGCAACTGCGTATTGTGCGGTCACAATGGCAGCAGATATGGCACATTTTTTACACCACTAAGTCAGATATCCATAGGTGATGAAGTGATGATAACCGACAAAAATGGGCTGAAGAACATCTATGAGGTAACAGAGACAGAGATAGTAAATCCGTATGATAACAGCATCAAGACACAGGGCGATGAAAAAGAACTAACTCTTTTTACCTGTTCCCAGAAAGGAACCATGCGTTTTGTGGTCAGGTGCATTTATAAGGAGGCGGTGATGGATGAATAAGAGATACCGATTAAGTGAGATAGAAGAGGCAGTATCGGAAATGGAAGAGCTAATCGGACTTGAGGATGATATTGCAGAGATTGATGATGACTTTCAGATAGTCGTAAGCGGCTGGTCTGTATATGTCGAAAGCATGAATCTGACACTCAGACAGGGAATAGCCTGTGTATGGGATGCGGAGGAAGGATTATTTATGCCTGATTTTGATGTGACTATCGTGTATGAGGGGAACATTGAAACACAGGAGTGGCTCTATTACGAGCAGGACGGAATGGTCGTTACACTTGGCAACTGGCTTAATGGCAGATTGTCTTGTGAACAGATAGAACAGCTTTGGTGTGAGCTTATCATACCGGAGCAAAACAAAGAACAAAAAGAAAGCGAGGAATAGCATATGAAGTATTCAATTAAAGTAAACGAAGTAAGAGCAAAAGAGGGCAGCAACATCAAAGGATTTGCAACAGTAGTATTCGGTGATTCATTTAAGATTACCAATATTGCAATCCTTGAGAATAAGGACAAGGGAGAGCTTTTTGTTTCAATGCCTAGATACCGCTCCAATGAGCGTGATGAAAGCAATGGTGTGATTTATAAGGATGTGTGCAATCCTATCACAGCAGAGTTTCGTGAGGAACTCTATACCAATATCCTTGATGCCTATGCAAGAATCAAGGAACCAGAGAAAGAGGAGACACAGAAGCAGGACAGAACACGTGAAATGCCTGAGTTTTCCGTAACTGTGACACCTTATGAGAGGGAAGGCAGTAACATCAAAGGACTTGCACGCATTTATTTTGAAAACAGTTTCATCGTAAATAATATCAATATCGTGCAAGGAAAAGAGAAAATCTTTGTATCAATGCCTTCTTATAAGACAAAGCAGGTGGATGAGCAGGGCAAGCCAATCTACCAGGATGTCTGCTATCCGGTTACAAAGGATTTCAGGGAAAGACTCTATAATGAGATTATTTCAGAATATGAGAAGGCAAAAGATAAGAGCAACGAAAAGGCGAGGGAGAGTGCCGAGAAACATCATGGCAATCCCGATAAAGAAAAAGACAAAGAGGCAACACCCTTTCGATAATCAGTAATCAGAGTACAGGGGCGGCCAAGGCTGCCCCATTTACAGAATGGAGGAAACAGAATGGATATGGAAGCAGGAAAAACACTTACCAATGAGGAGGTCATAAGAGAACTTCTCGACTTATTAAAGAAAAATGCCATGAAAGAGCAGGCAAACGATGTATTTGAGATATGCAGCTATGTGGATGGACTGGAGAAAAAGATTGATTCCATGACGGAAGAACTCACCAATATGCAGAATCAGATCAAAGAAATGCAGGAAGATACACTTGTCAATAATGCTAAAAAGGCATTGTCGGAAGCACAGGAGCGACTTAATGCCAGATGTGAGCAGATAAAGTCGCAGGTATTGGAAGTGAAAGCACAGGTCAAATCTACAGCAAAGAGCATAGTTGATGAAGCAAAGGCAAAGGGAAGAGCTGCATTATACAGGCTGTCGGAGTTTTTAGGAATTAAGAAAAGGCTTCTTGATATCCGAGAGAATGTAAGAGGTGCAATCAAGACCACGGATAAGGATATAGCAAAGACAACACTTCTTGCAAAAGGATTTCGTGAAGCAGGGCAGACAGCAGCTAATGCATTCCGTACTTTTGCTGACAAACCGGAGGTAGATTATTCTCAGAAAGAGCAGAAACATCCCATTACAAAGGCAGTACTTGCTCCGATGAAAGCAGTGAAAAAGATGCTTGTATCAATGGAACTTCATTTGGATGCATCTATTGATAAGCTGGATAATTTGGCTATGAATGTGAAGCTTGATAAGGAAAAGGATATGGAGAATATGAAGAAGCAGGAGCAGACAGAGCCGGAGAGGGCTGAAGCAGAGAGAGTGGAAGTAGAGGTTGTATACTCTCCAATGGTCGCTGAGCCGCAGGAGTATCAGTATAATGCAGATGCATTTGAGGCTAGAGGTGTGGATGGGGTGAAGCAGGAAGCAACACATAAGGAAGTATCGAAGGTAAGGGAAGATAAAGCCAGATAGTAGTGAGGACGTATCATCAGAAATGGTGGTACGTCTTTTTTTGGTGGAATGGGGATGTCATTTATGATATAATTTACTTATATTTATGGTTTTTGATATTGGTGAATAATCTCATATAGTAAGATTGAATTGGAGGAAATAGACATAGTGTATTGTTCAAAATGTGGTAAACAAATGGATGATAGTTCAACATTCTGCTCAGGCTGTGGGGCACCATTACAGAATCAAATTAATTATGCAGTACCGGATATTAACAAATCTCGTAAGCCTGGATTTGGAGTAGCAGCACTTGTGCTTGGTATAGTGGGAGTATTAGCATGGATTATTCCAATAATTGGATTACCAGTTGGAATTATAGCTTTGGTACTTGGAATAATAGGATTAAAGAAAAGTAGTAAAGGAATGTCAATAGTGGGTATTGTATTAGGTATTATATGTCTTGTGTTGACAATAATAAATAGTGCAATCGGTGCATATCAAGGATATCATGGTGAAGCATGGTTTCAAAAAGGTTCAAATACTATAGAAGAAAATGTCAGTAATGATCAGCCATCAGGGAAACAAGAGACAAATGTATTCACATTACGGGATAGTGATGGGAATATACTTATGACTGGTGGAATAAAATCGGCAGAAGCAACAATGGTTGATAATGGCGACGGAATCAAGAAGGCAGTAGTACAAATAGAGTTTGATGATGAATCAACGAAAACATTTGCAGATATTACTACAAATAATATTGGAAATACGATAGGTATTTATTTGAATGATGAAATGATTGCAAATCCAAGGGTAATGTGTGCAATAACTGAAGGTAGTTGTCAAATAGAAGTAGATACATATGAACAGGCTCAGGTATTGTCTGAGGCACTTGAAAAGTGCAAATAATATTTGCAATATGGAAGTAAATTGTGCCAAGTCCCGTTTTTTGGACATTAAATGATATAAAATAGGAATCAAGATAGAAGTATTCTGCCTTGGTTCCTTTTTTCTTTAGAAAATAGCATTTGATATTTGCAAATGCAAATTGTATATTCGCAATTTGTGTGCTATACTTACAATGATGGTATTAGATTACGACAATTGTTAGAGAGAGGAAATACATATGGCAATTAGTTATAATGGATTGTGGAAACTACTGATTGATAACAATATGAAAAAGGGAGATTTGTGTGCCAAGACTGGTCTTAGTTCCAGTACAATAGCAAAGATGACAAACTGCGAGTCAGTTAAACTATCTGTTCTGGAAAAAATCTGCAAAGAGCTGGATTGTAACTTTGGAGATTTGGTTGACTATGTACCGGATGAAGAAGAAAAGTAAATTACCTTATGGAGGAAAATGAAATGGCTACGAGAAGTGCAAAAATAGATCAGAAAGCAGACCTGATATGGGCAATAGCAGATAAGCTGACCGGAGTATATAAACCACATGAATATGGAGATGTTATATTACCGCTTACAGTAATCAGACGTTTTGACTGTATTCTTTCCGATACAAAGGATGCAGTTTTGCAGAAATATGAGGAAGTAAAAAATCTTCCGATGAAGGATGTTTTACTTCGTAAGGCAGCAGAAAAAGATTTTTATAACACCAGCAAATATACATTTGAGAGGCTTATGGATGATCCTGATCACATTGAAGAGAATTTCAGAGATTATTTGAATGGATTCTCAGCAAATGTGCAGGACATCCTTGAGAAGTTCAAGTTTGATGGTCACATCACCACTATGGCAAATAAGGGAATTCTCTATATTGTTTTAAAGGAATATACAACAGATAGAGGAAATCTTCATCCGAATGAAATCTCTAACCTTGAAATGGGATATATCTTTGAAGAGATTATCAGAAGATTCTCCGAGTCTCATAATGAAGATGCGGGGCAGCATTATACTCCAAGAGAAGTTATCCAGCTTATGGTTAATATTCTCTTCTATGATGATAATGATATTCTTTCTGGCAATAATGTAGCAAAGACAATTTATGACCCGGCATGTGGAACCGGAGGTATGCTTTCTGTTGCAGAGGAATATTTACATAGTCTGAATGCTTCTACAGAGCTTGTATCCTTCGGACAGGAAATCAACGACCAGACATTTGCAATCTGTAAGGCGGATATGCTGATTAAGGGGAACAATGCGGATTATATCAAGGATGGCAACACATTATCGGATGACCAGTTTGCTGGCAGTACCTTTGACTATATCCTTTCAAATCCACCTTTTGGACGTGAGTGGAAGAATGAAAAGGCGAAAGTAGAGGAAGAGGCAAAGCTTGGCTTCGGAGGAAGATTTGGAGCAGGACTTCCAGCAGCAAGCGATGGACAGATGCTCTTTCTTATGACAGCGATATCAAAGATGAAAGATATTGATAAAGGTGGAAGCAGAATAGCAATCATTCATAATGGTTCACCACTCTTTACAGGAGATGCAGGAAGCGGACCTTCTGAAATCAGAAGATATATTCTTGAAAATGATCTGCTTGAGGCAATCATTGCTTTACCGAATGATATTTTCTATAACACAGGAATTGCAACCTATATCTGGGTATTGTCAAATAAAAAGGCGGGTACAGTCAGAGAGGGTAAAGTACAGCTGATCAATGCCAATGAGATGTTTGTGAAGAGAAGAAAGGCATTGGGAAATAAGCGAAATGATATATCTGAGGAGGATATCGCTGAGATTACAAAGATTTATGGTGATTTTAAAGAGAGTGAAATCAGCCTGATTTATGATAACGAGGATTTTGGTTATACCAAGATTACTATAGAGAGACCGCTTCGTGATGAAGAAGGCAATCTGGTATTGAAAAAGGGAAAGAAACAGCCGGATACCAGTCTTCGTGATACAGAAAATGTTCCACTGAAAGAAGATATTAAAGAATACTTTGAAAGAGAAGTACTGCCATTTGCATCGGATGCATGGATTGATGAGAAAAAGTCAAAGGTGGGATATGAAATTCCATTTACAAGATATTTCTATAAGTATGAAACTCCAAGACCATCAGCAGAAATTATGGCGGAGATTATGGATTTGGAGACAGAACTGTCCGGAAGTCTTGAGGAGGTATTTGACCTATGAGAGAGATGAAGGATAGTGGAGTTGTATCTATTGGTATGATTCCTGTTGAATGGAAAGCGATAAAACTTAAGTTTTTGTTTGGAGATGGGAATGAGGGGCTAAAAATAGGACCATTTGGAAGTGCAATGAAAGGAAAGACGCTCGAAAGTGGAGAATATAAAATATATAATCAAGCACATTTAATAAATAATGATTTTAGTCTTAATAGACATTTTGTATCTGAAGAAACTTTTCAGGAGTTAAGAAATTATGAAGTTAAACCTGGAGATGTTTTATTTTCAATGATGGGTACTATAGGAAAGTGCAGAATAATGCCGGAAGGATATCCAAAAGGTATAATGGATTCACATTTATTAAAGGCAGGACTCAATTTAAATATAGTGCATCCGCAATATTTTGTATATGCATATGATAAGGATTACTCTAGTCAAGTTATCGAACAGTTATTATATTCATCCAATGGAACAATTATGAATGGGTTGAATTCTACAATTTTAAAGAATGTGAAAATAGCAATGCCATATTCATTGGGGATGCAAAGAAAAATAGTGAATTATTTAGATACAAAGTGTTCAAAGATTGATGAAATCATTGAAAAGCAACAGGTAATTATTGAAAAGTTAAAGGAATACAAATTATCGACTATTACTGAAGTGGTTACAAGTGGACTGAATCAAAAAAGAGAAATGAAAGATAGTCATGTTTTAAGCATTGGACGTATTCCAACAAATTGGGATGTTACCAAATTAAAATATTTGTTTGGAAACGGTGACGATGGTTTAAAGATAGGTCCATTTGGTAGTGCGATTAAAGGAAAGACTTTAGAAAGCGGGCTATATAAGATTTATAATCAAGCGCATTTGATAAATAATGATTTTAGCTTAAATAGACACTATGTGTCTGAAGATACATTTAATGATTTAAAGGCATATGAAGTAAAACCTGGAGATATATTGTTTTCCATGATGGGTACTATAGGAAAATGTCAAATTATGCCCAAAGGATATCCTAAGGGAATTATGGATTCACATTTGCTTAAAGCAAGGCTAAATGAAAAGGTGATTCCAGAATTCTTTATATATGCATATGATAAAGATTTTTCAAATCAAGTTATTCAACAACTTCTGTACACTTCAAATGGAACTATAATGAATGGGTTGAATTCTACTATACTTAAAAATGTATATATTGCATTACCACCATTAGAAGAGCAAGAAGAGATAGTTGAGTTTTTAAATAAATTCACGAAAAATATAGATGATAGAATTGGTGTAAAAACTAAAATTGTAGAAAAGCTCCAAGAATACAAAAAATCCCTTATCTACGAGGTTGTCACAGGAAAAAAGGAGGTGTAGTTCATGTCAGACTTTGATGTAAAAGAGAAACGATTTGAAGAAGATATCGAAAACTATCTTATTCATCATGGAGGATATACCAAGGGTAATCCAAAGAAATTTAATCGTGAATCAGGACTTGATGAAGACACATTTGTTGAGTTTATTAAGACAAGTCAGCCTAAGAAATGGGATAGATATGTGAAAATTTATGCGGAGAATTCCGAGAAACAGATCATCGAGCGTTTTAAAAGAGAAGTCAAGACAACTAATCTTTTGAATGTTATGCGGCATGGTTTTATGGATAGAGGCATCAAGTTCTATCCGATTTTCTGGAAGCCGGAGACCTCTTTGAATGAAACTACACAGATCCAGTATGATGCAAATATTCTTCATTGTACCAGACAGCTTCATTATTCTGTACATAATGAGAACAGCATAGATATTGTGCTTTTTGTAAACGGAATTCCGGTAGTATCTATTGAGTTGAAATGCCAGTTTACAGGTCAGGATACCACAAATGCCATTAATCAGTATAAGTTTGATCGTGCTGGTAAGGATACCATTTTTGCATTTAAGGAAAGAG
>UMET01016985.1_pt1 | contig 27035 bp, 23 predicted proteins | sample 1964821 | NCBI WGS metagenome assembly UMET01 (sample SAMEA4836027, study PRJEB28245) | human gut metagenome | biome: gut microbiome; material: fecal sample | place: Denmark | collected 2008
AGATATCGGGTGTGGGAACACAAACGAAAAATAAAGGTTTTTTGAAATATATTTATCTATGTAGTGTCCACCTTGTCACAAAAATGTAGGCGACATTCACTTGGATAAGGACAGATAAGCGTATCATTAGAAATAGTGGTACGCTTATTTTTTTACCCCTATTACATATTTGAGTATCCTGACCGTTCTTCTATTGCAGGAGAGCTGAGCCAGAGTGTAGGTAAGAGTTTTATTAAGAGTTATTCTGCGGTCTGCCTTGAGAGAGCAATCATTGTGTTTGCCGGTATTATCTTTTCCCTTTTTGCTGCAGCACCGCTCGTGGTCAATCCTGCTGCTCGGCAGTTACGATGGTGTGGAGTTATGTAGGTGAGTTGATTTTTAATATGCTCATCTTAGTCGGTGCGGTCAAAATGGCAGACCGAGTCGTGCGTGGGATGATGTGATTGCAGAGGTGTAGCGTATGACAGAGAACAAGAGATATAAAGTTATTGTTTCTGACAGGGCAAAGAGAATATTGGGAACACATATCCGTTTTATGGCACAGGTCAACAAAGAAGCAACAGCGGCAAAAAAGAAAGAGATTATGACCGCTATGCGTTCCCTCTGCCAGATGCCACAGCGTTTTCCATTTTTTGAAGAACCCTATATTACACCGAATAAATACCACAAGATGTTTATTGAGAAGTGGTATCTTGTCCTCTATCAAATACAAGATGATACGGTGTATGTAGAGTATATTTTAGATTGCCGTAAGGATTACAGTTGGTTTATTCGATAACAACAAAATAATTTTCAGAAATCGTCATTTATAGTTGGTGGCGATTTTTTTATGTCTAAAATTATCAACAAGGAAAGGATTGGTAGGAAAATTCCAAAAGGCAGCATCCTTTTTATAGCGACAGGAGAGGTCAAGAAGGGTTGGTGCTAATAAGGAGATCCGTAATTATACGAAAAGTATGTTTTTGGGACTGTCGATGCGGTTATGCAGCTCTATTGTCAGTATCTTGTGATAGGCGGAATGCCAGAGTGTGTGGTGCTGAAATAGATTTTGTTATTCAGCGTGACGGTCAGCTTATTCCGATTGAGGTCAAATCTGCCGACAACACAAGAGCTTAAAGGTTTATATGGAAACAGTAACGTTTACTATAACGGTGGGCGTTATTATAATTGTAAAAAAGCCATACTTTAACACATCCCCCATCTGTTCCTGAAAAAATTCGGGGTTCAAAATAGTTTCCGTTTGCAAAAATAAGATGTTGAGGTCAAAAGAGGGGTATGTGGAACAATCTTGTCTGTAACAGCAAGAATTGTTCCACACATAGATGTAAATTAAACATCAGCCTCTCTTTTTCTGGTGTGAAAGACACCAGAACAGAAGATCAATAAATTCTCCTACGCTGGGCTGTCCTTCCAGTGGATAAGGGCAGAGAGCCTTCAGTTTTTTGCGGGCAGGGGAATTCCAGCATACTTTGATGACGGTGCGGAGGTTGCGTTCCACGCATTTTACATTGGTATTATATTTATCAGCGACAAAGGGGAAAATTCTGGTGGTATAAGAAAGCAGCCGGCTTTCATCTTCCAGAGCCTGTTCCAGTACCGTTACAAGAAAAGCATATCCTTTGTAGCTGGTACGGATTCCCAATGACAGTAAAAGAGTTTCAGGAGTGTACATTTTTTATTTTTCCTTTCGTGTAAATTTTTCTTTGCTCAGGTTCAGATTTTGACACCTGATGCTCTTTTCTTTTGTTTTTTTGTCTCCTTCTCCCTAACCAGATGCCAGAAAAGGATATCCAGAAATTCTCCCACTGTGGGCGGGGATTCCAAAGGATAGGGCGATATGCTTTGCAGTTTTTGACAGGCGGTGGATTCCCAACAGACTTTGATAACTGTGCGGATATTCCGCTCGATGCATCGCACATCGGTTTGATACTTCAGGGCAATAGCAGGAAAAAGCTCTGTTCCGATGGATAACAGGCGATTTTCATCCTCCATGATTAAGGTCAGAGCATCTACCAAATAGTAATAGCCTTTATAATTGGTGCGAATGCCCAGAGAAAAAGGCAGAGATTCTACCGTGTTCATAGATGTAGTTCCTCCTGAAATGGTATTCCGATAGAATTCGGAAAATTTGTGTACATATATTTCTTTTCTCCTTCCGTGGAAGTTTTATCAAAAGTCCTGTAACTGCTCCAAAAAGATACAGTTACAGACTCTCCTATAATAGAAACGCAGAAACAGGGGGAAAATGTCGAAAAAAATGAAAAAAAATTTAAAAACCTTTTTTTCGAAGATGCCAATGAAGAATATCGATAAATTCTGTTACGGTTGGGCAGGATTTGAGAGGATAAGAAGCGATATTCTGAAGAAGATTTCGCTGGTCAGAATTCCAGCAGTTTCTGACAACGGTTCGAAGATTTCGATCCACGCACTCTATGGTGGTGTGATAATGGTGAGCTACGGTGGGATAGAGATTTTTGGTGACATAGAGAAGCCGGTCGTCATCTTCCAGAGTGAGTTCCAGAGCCATCACCAGAAAGTGATAACCCTTGTAAGTTGCATGAATGCCCAGAGCAAGTGGTAATTCATAAATGTGATTCATTTTAGACTCCTTTCCTGAGTGATAATGTAAAAAATGGGGCGTACGCCCTTGCTAAATCTTATGTTACAGTAAAAAATATCAAAGTTCAAAAAATACACAGAAACCGACACAAAAGAGAGCAAGAAAAAATCCCGCCAGAGGCTATTCTGACGAGATTTCTTTTTTTAAAGAATCTCTATAGGGGATATAGGACGTATCGAAAAGGCAAAGCTCATCCAGATTATCAAATTCACGGATGATTCCGTCAGGATATTTTCGGATATAAAGAGTGAGCTGATCCAAATTCTGCATATAGAGACTTTCCCAGTACATATCCCGGGTTTCCGGGAGGGGGTAAGCGGCTTCCAGAAGCTGCACATATTTTTGGGAAAATTCTCTGTTCCAGTAAGAATGTCCCATCATACACCAGGCATTGGCGCCTCCGATCTTTACATGGGTGATCTTTCCATTAAAATTTGTGGAAAGACAATACTCGTCAGTCTCTCCCTTCATATAAACAGCAGAATAATAAGGTTCATATACATAAGCGTCAAATACATTTTCCATAAAATAATTATCTGCGGAGCAGATGTAAGTATTTCCCAGATATTGTCGGACAGCATAGATAGAAGAATGGTTGTTTCGCGTGGTATAATCGGGGTTTTCTATGATGTGGACATCATATTTTTCCTCCAGATAATAAAACATCTCTTTTTTATAGCCGACAACCACATAGATATCCGGAATACCGGCATCGCGAAGTTGGCGAATCTGCCGCTCGATCATAATCTCGCCTTTTACTTTCAGAAGAGCCTTGGGAGTAATCTCAGAAAGAGGGGCAAACCGGGAAGCAAAACCGGCAGCCATGATAACTGCATTGTCGACTTTATACGCAGCAATAGCTTCATAATCTCCTTGCCGATAGCAGGATTCAAATTCATTTTTTAACATAGGTATCCTCCGGAAATGTTGGGATGTTTAATATTTTATGATTGTAGATGAGATACGGGAGAATGTCAAGATTTCCATGAAGTATTTTATGATTATGAAATAGAATTGTAAGAATTAAAAAGGGGAAATTCGTTGAAATATGAGGAAAATTGTACTAATATATAAAAATGCCAGAAGAATTGTTTTGCGCCTTGCATTTCAACGATTTCGGCATCATATAGAAGATTATGGAAATGTTTTTAGAGAGGAGAGGAAGAGAATGAAAACAAGAAGAGGTCTGCTGATCGGGCTGGGAATTCTTGCTTCATTATCTATGACTGTACCTGTCGCAGCAGCAAATGTGGAACAGACAGTCATTTCTTCGGTTGAGGGACAACAGGATAGTACAGTAGAAGAGAACCTGCCTGAGGGGGAGGAAACTGAAGGAGAAAATGAAACAGGAGAGCCAGAGGAAGAACAGAAAGAATTCTGGCATTTTGGTGATAAATCTGAGGGATTTCAATTATATGTGAAGGATGAACAGCAGGGAGAGGTTGCATCGGAAGCAACCGGCGCTTTTTTGATAGGTGAAAAGATTTATTATCTTGAAAAGGGACGTCCTCAGAGTGGTATCGTGGAGGTCGGTGAAGCACAGAATGGTGGAAAACTGACTCCAGCTGCGCAGTTGGAAGTGGGGAAAAAGTACTTTTTTGAGGAAAATGCAGAAGAACCGGGGCAATATGGAGCCTGGATAACGAATGAAACACAAACAGATCAGTGGAATCATCGAACAGATGGAACTTGGGTGTGCCTTTCTCCCGGGGGAGCGGTAAATCAGAATGTAAACGGCTGGCAGGAAGTGGAAACAGGGTGTTGGCTGTATGCTGAAAATGGAGTCGGAAGTATCCGCAATGGCTGGCAACAGTTAGATAATAAATGGTATTATCTGGATGAAGAAGGAAAGCGTGACACTGGAAAAACAGGGCTTCAAACCATAGGAAATGAAAAGTACTTTTTGAATGCCGACGGTGTACCACAGACTGATTTCCAGAAAGTAGACGGTCAGACGTATTACTTTGGAAAAGATGGTGTTCTTCAGAAATATACCGGTTGGAAAACGATTGATGGAAAATTATATTATTTCAACAATTCTTATCAGTTGGCAAATTCAGGACTGAATGGCTGGCAGCAGATTGATGGTAAATGGTATTGGATGGAAAATGGAAAGACAGCAAGTGGCTGGAGAGCAATCAACGGTAAATGGTATTATCTGGATGAAAAAACCGGAGTGATGCAGAACGGATTTTTCAAGGATGCAGGCGGAAGTTTGTATCATAGCGATGGAAGCGGAGCTATGACGGGAGGCGGCTGGAACCTGATTGGAAATACCTGGTATTGGATGCATGATAACGGAGTGATTTTCAGGGGCTGGCTCAGACAGGGAAATACCTGGTATTATTTAGATGAAGCAACCGGAGCTATGAAAACCGGCTGGTATCAGGTGGGGAATACCTGGTATTACTCCGATGGAAGCGGAGCGATGCAGACAGGCTGGATTCTTCCTAATGGAAGAACTTGGTATTACCTGAATGGAAATGGAGCTATGGCTGTTGGCTGGGGACGTGTAGGAAATACCTGGTATTATTTTAATGAGAGTGGAGCGATGCAGACAGGCTGGCAGCAGGTGGATGGAACCTGGTATTATATGAGTGGAAACGGGGCGATGCAGACCGGTTGGCTTAAGCTTGGAATTTCCTGGTATTATCTGGGAGAAAACGGAGCGATGAGAACTGGATGGCAGCGTTTGGGAAATACCTGGTATTATTTAACACCCGGACATGGAGCTATGAAAACCGGCTGGTATCAGGTAGATGAAACCTGGTATTATTCCGATGGAAGCGGAGCTATGGCAGCGAACCGATGGATTGACACCTATTATTATGTGGGAGCCAATGGAGCTATGGCAACGAATACCTGGGTAGGTCCGTATTGGGTAGGAGCTGATGGTCGTTGGAGACCGAATTACGATCCGGATCTTACGGGAGCAAAATGGGTTCAAAGCGGTTCCAAATGGTATTACCAGAGAGAAGATGGAACATATCTTAAGAATATGTGGAAGAAGATTTCCGGTGACTGGTATCGTTTTGATACAGAGGGCGCTATGCTTACTGGATGGAACTGGGTGGATGGTTACAAATACTATTTTGATGAAAAAGGTCATATGGTACAGGATGTAGATGCTATCCTTGGAAAACAGAAAGAATACTATATTACCGTGGATCGAATCAACTGTCAGGTTATGATATATGCAAAAGCAGAAGATGGAAGATTCGTTATTCCGGTAAAATCTTTTGCATGTTCTGTGGGACTTCCGAGTACGCCAACGCCAAAAGGGGAACACCACATTTTTAACCGTCAGAGATGGCAGGAATTGATGGGACCATCCTATGGACAGTATTGCAGCCAGATTACAACTACTGGTATATGGCTGCACTCGGTAGCAGGAAATAATATGACCAGTTATAACCTCAGTGCAGCAGCGTACAATATGTTGGGACAGCCGGCGTCTCATGGGTGTATCCGTTTGACGGTACGGGATGCGAAGTGGATTTATGATAACTGCGAGTGGGGAACAAAAGTATATGTGGGAGATTACCTGGATAACAAGTTTGATAAGCCTGCAACGATAAAGATTCCGGCAGGTCAGAACTGGGACCCTACAGATCCGAACATTTAAAACAGAAGTAAGATAAGAAAGAACGAAGGAGCTGTCGCTTTAAACATTATTCAGCAATATTTCTGGAGATGTCCCTAAGGCAACAGCTCTTTTTCTGGATTTAAAAGAATTTTCTGTTGCTGAAATGTAAAATTCATAAGAATATACCAAGATTTAGAAGGTATAACTTGAAATCATCCATATTTTGTAATAGAATAAAGAAAGTATCAAGAGAATGTCAGTATGAGAGGAGTAAAAGGATGAAGAGAAGAAGAAGTCTGTTATTTGGACTTGGTATCATGACCGTCTTATCCGTGACAGTTCCGGTATCTGCTGCAGAAATACAGAAGGATAAAGCCGAAACTGTAAGTACAGTGGAAGAACAGGGACAGGAAACAGAGGCAAAAGTACAGACAGAAGAGAATGTACAGCCAGAAGAAACACAGGAGACGGCAGAAGATAAAGAAGATACGGAAGGTACAGAAGAGCAGGAAAATACAGAAACTCAGGGAAAGCCTACGTATGAAGTGAAAGAAGAAAATGGAGATAAAGTCTATCAGGTAAAAAATGGAGATGGGACAGAAGCTCATTCCACAGGTGCGTTTGAACTGGAATTTGAAGGGATAGAAGGGAAACACATCTATTTTCTGAAAGATGGTAAGATTCAGTCTGGAATTCAGAAGGTGACAAAAGCGGAGAATAGCGACAAGTTTGCGGAGGCAAAACTGGAAGAAGGAAGCTATCTCTTTTATGAAAACGGCGGGAAAGAAGATGCTCCAAGATACTTATCTCAGCCAGAAAAAGACTCATGGATCAAAGAGGAGTCACAGGGATGGTATTACGTTTATACGAATGGAAGCGTTGAACTGGAGAACAAAAATGGTTGGCAGGAATATGAATCCGGAAAATGGATTTATGTGGAAGATGGTCTGGGAAATGTAAAAACTGGATGGGTAAAAAGAGCGGAAGATGAATGGTGGTATCTGGAACAAGATGGAAGCCGCAATACCAGCGCAGACAAACAAGGCATTCAGAAAATTACATACCAGGGCGAAGAGCTGACGTACTTTCTGGATCAGGAGGGAAAGGTTCAGAAGGGATTCCAGACAGCAGATGGAAAGACGTACTATTTCGATGAGTCTACCGGACTTCTTCAGAATTATACCGGTTGGCAAACCATCGGAGGAAAGCAGTACTATTTTAATGTAGCCCATCAAGTAGAGACCACCGGTGCAAACGGCTGGCAGCAGGTGGAAGGCAAATGGTACTGGATGGAAAATGGAAAAACAGCAACAGGTTGGAGAGCAATTAACGGTAAATGGTATTATCTGGATGAAAAGACCGGAGTAATGCAGACCGGTTTCTTCAAAGATGCTGGCGGAAGTTTGTATCACAGTGATGGCAGCGGCGCTATGACAGGTGGCGGCTGGAACCTGATCAATGGTACCTGGTACTGGATGCACGACAATGGAGTGATTTTCCGTGGTTGGCTCAGACAGGGAGATAGCTGGTACTATTTAGATGAGAAAACTGGCGCAATGAAAACAGACTGGTATCAGGTGGGAAATACCTGGTATTATGCGAATGGAAGCGGAGTAATGCAGACTGGCTGGATCATTCCAAACGGAAGAACCTGGTATTATCTGGCAGGAAACGGAGCTATGGCAACGGGCTGGCAGCGTATAGGGAATACCTGGTACTATTTCAATGGAAGCGGAGCAATGCAGACGGATTGGCAATTAGTAGATGGAACCTGGTATTACATGAATGGAAGCGGAGCAATGCAGACTGGCTGGATCATTCCAAACGGAAAGACCTGGTATTATCTGAATGGAAGCGGAGCAATGCAGACCGGCTGGTATCGCTTAGGGAATACCTGGTACTATTCCAATGAAAGTGGAGCGATGCAGACTGGCTGGCAATTAGTAGATGGAACCTGGTATTATCTGCATGGAAATGGAGCTATGGCAGCAAATGCATGGATTGATGGTTATTACTATGTGGGCGCAAATGGAGCTATGGCAACAAACACATGGGTAGGAAACTATTACGTGGGTGCAGACGGCAGATGGATTCCAAATTATGATCCGGTTGTGTATGGCGGTAAATGGGAGAAGAGTGGAAATTCCTGGTATTTCAAGATGGCAGACGGAAGCTATCTGAAGAATCGCTGGCAGAAGATAGATGGCAAATGGTATCATTTTAATGAGAGTGGCGTGATGGCTACCGGTTGGAAATATATTGGAAAGTATAAATATTACTTTAATTCCAACGGGGCGCTGGTACAGGATCTGGACAGCGTGATCGGCATTCAGCCCTCTTATGAGATTACAGTAAATCGTGCAAAATGTCAGGTTACTGTGTATGCAAAGGATGGAGGAAACGGTTACATCATTCCGGTGAAAACATTTGCATGCTCTGTAGGTATGCCTGGTACACCGACGCCAACAGGAACCTTCCGTACACCGGCAAAATATCGCTGGCATACATTGATGGGACCTTCTTACGGTCAGTATTGTACGAGAATCAATGGAGGAATTTTATTCCACTCTGTAGCGGGCTCCAACATGACCAGCTACAATCTGAGTGCAGCAGAGTACAATAAATTGGGAGCACCTGCTTCTCATGGATGTGTTCGTCTGACAGTACGTGATGCAAAATGGATCTATGACAACTGTGGTCTGGGAACAAAAGTGACGATTTCAGATACGGCAGATACACCGTTTGACAAACCGTCAACACCAAAGATTCCTGCAAGTCAGAACTGGGATCCAACAGACCCGAATATTTAAAGAATAGTAAAGTGTAGAAAATGCATAAATATAGAAAAAGAGCCTGAAAATGCAGGCTCTTTTTTCGTGCAAAATGCCTAATAACCCTAATAAAGTGCCATGAACCTTTAAAAACAGAAAGTGGTATGATATAATGTACCGGATAGTAAGAAATTTTGTAGATTTATAGGGAAGAGATATGCTTCAAAAAATAAAAAATCCAAAGAAGAGAATCCGAATTTCTCTTTTACTTATTTACGATGTATTGGCGATTCTAATTGCAGAATATATGGCGCTGTTGATTCGGTATGAATTTCATCCCCAGTATATTAAACCAATATATCTGGAATCCGTGGCGCATTATACGGTGATTAATGTTATTGTTACCATTTTAATTTTTGCCTTTTTTTCTCTGTATGAAAGTTTGTGGAGATATGCCAGTGTGACGGAACTTCTGAATCTGACCGTGGCATGTCTTGTGTCCTCCTGTCTGCAGTTAGTGGGGACGTATATGTTGGAATATCGTATGCCGCGATCTTACTATATTTTATACTTTTTGCTTCTGCTTCCTATGATGATGGCAGGGAGATTTTCCTATCGGCTTTTGCGGATGTTGAAGCAGAGAATTCATGTGACGGCTCTGGAGGAGCCGGTGATCACTATGGTGATCGGCGCAGGAGACGCGGGACTGGCGATTATAAAAGAGCTGCAAAGTAGTTCCCACCTGAGCAGCAAGGTGGTTTGTGTGATTGATGACAGCAAGGTGAAAAAAGGAAGTCGTATTCAGGGAATTCCCATTGTGGGAGGCAGAGATAAGATTCTCTGGGCTGTAAAAAAATATAAGGTGCAGGAGATTATTTTTGCAATACCGACCATCTCCAGAGAGGAAAAAAGCAAAATACTGAACATCTGTAAAGAGACAGGCTGTAAGCTGCGGACCCTTCCGGGAATGTATCAGTTGATCAATGAGGAAGTGAGCATTGCCAAGCTCCGGGAGGTTAATATTGACGATCTGTTGGGGAGAGAACCTATCCGTACAGATATTGAATCCATACTGGGCTATGTGAAGGATAAAGTGGTTCTGGTCACTGGAGGGGGAGGTTCTATTGGAAGTGAGCTGTGCAGGCAGATTGCAGGTCATGAACCGAAACAACTGGTGATTTTTGATATTTACGAGAATTCGGCGTATGATATTCAGCAGGAATTAAAGAGAAAACATCCGGAACTGAACCTGAAAGTATTGATCGGGTCAGTACGAAACACGCATCGAGTAGGGCAGATATTCAGAACATATCAGCCGGATATTGTGTACCATGCGGCGGCGCATAAACATGTGCCTTTGATGGAGGAAAGCCCGAATGAGGCGATTAAAAATAATGTATTTGGCACATTGAATGTAGCCCGGGCAGCAGATATCTATGGAAGTGAACGGTTTATATTGATCTCCACAGATAAAGCGGTGAATCCTACGAATATCATGGGGGCATCCAAGCGTCTATGCGAAATGATCATTCAGGGGATGAACCGGGAATCGGAAACGGAATTTGTAGCGGTACGGTTTGGAAATGTATTGGGAAGTAACGGCAGCGTGATTCCTTTATTTGAAAAACAGATTCTGGCAGGCGGTCCTGTGACCGTTACCGATAAAAATGTGATTCGCTATTTTATGACGATTCCTGAGGCGGTATCTCTTGTATTGCAGGCAGGGGCTTTCGCCAAGGGAGGAGAAATTTTTGTTCTGGACATGGGAGAGCCGGTGAAAATCGATGATTTGGCTCGAAATCTGATCAAACTTTCCGGATATAAACCCGGTGAAGACATTGAGATCGCTTATACAGGACTCCGACCGGGAGAAAAACTGTATGAAGAGCTTCTGATGGATGAAGAGGGACTTAAAAAGACGCTTCATGAACGGATTTTTATCGCAAAACCTATTAACTTTGACAATAAAGAATTTTGGAGACAGTTGGTGGAGCTGAAGCGAATGGCTTATGAGGATGGGGATGGAATACGGGAGGCAGTGCAGGAGATGGTACCTACGTATCGGAGGAGTGAGACGTTATGACAAAAAGGGAAGGTGGAGAGAATACATTGATTTTATATCATGCCAGTAAGGAAGTTGTAGAATATCCTGAAGTTAGGAAAATGAAATATACAAAAGACTTTTCATGGGGGTTCTATTGTACTAAAAAGTTGGATCAGGCTGTTCGGTGGGCAAATCGAGGTGAAGGAGAACCAATTATAAACATTTATCAATATGAGCCAGATGATTCCTTGCAAGTATTATACTTTGAAACGATGACAGAAGAATGGCTAGATTTTATTGCCAGATGCCGTAGTGGAAAAACTCATAGATATGATATTGTGGAAGGTCCTATGGCAAACGATACGATTTGGAATTATGTAAATGATTTTATAACAGGAAAGATTACCAGAAAACAGTTTTGGGCTTTGGCAGAGTTTAAGTACCCAACACATCAGATCAGTTTTCATACATTGGCAGCTTTAGATTGTTTGAAATATCAAAGGAGTGAAGTGATTTATGACAGCGAAAGAGCAAAATGATTTCTTTTATGTATGTTCTCTGATTGAGTATGTAGCCAGAATCACCAAAAACAGACGGGGAGTTGTGGTAGAAAAGCTGGGGGAAAAAGGGATTCGAAAACAACTGCATGACGCAGAAGTGAATCACTGCCTGACTTTTGAACAGGTAGGAGACGAAATCATTGAATGGTATCGGATACCGGAGGGGGAGTTTGACACGATCACGAATTGTAAGTATACGATTCCGGGGTTTATGGATATTGGGCGCTTATATGCGATTATGATAGAAGACTGTGCGAAAGAGGGAGAAGAAGTCGAAGAATTGATGAAAATATTTACATCTTTTATCAGTGATGAGATATCAGAATTTCGTACAGGATTATACTATGTAAATCCAGATTATCTGGAAAAATCATATCAAGAGGGATATTTATTGGAGTGAATGGGAAAATGTGCATGAAGAAGTATGATTATATTATTGTGGGTAGTGGCTTATTTGCAGGAACTTTTGCTTATCTGGCAAGACAAAAGGGCAAACGCTGTCTCGTACTAGAAAAAAGAAATGAGATTGGTGGTAATCTGTATTGTGAAGATAGGGAAGGTATTCATGTTCACAAGTATGGCGCCCACATTTTTCATACGAGTAATCGAGCAGTCTGGGATTTTGTGAATTCCCTTGTGGAGTTTAATCGCTATACGAATTCTCCAATGGCAAATTATCATGGAGAGATGTATAATATGCCTTTTAATATGAATACGTTTAATAAAATGTGGGGATGCCGTACACCGGAAGAAGCCAAAAGTATCATTGAAAAACAGCGGGCGATCATAAAAGAATTACCAAAGAACTTGGAAGAACAGGCAATTTCACTGGTGGGGACAGATATTTATACAAAGTTGATCAAAGGATATACGGAAAAACAGTGGGGAAGAGAATGCAAGGATCTTCCTGCATTTATTATCAAACGGCTTCCGGTGCGTTATACGTATGATAACAATTATTTTAATGATTTGTACCAGGGAATTCCCATAGGTGGGTATAATGTATTGATACAGGCTTTATTTCAGAGGTGTGATATAAAGACGGGTATTGATTTTAATCAACATAAGAAAGAATACATGGGACTGGGTGATAAGATTCTGTATACGGGAACACTGGATTCTTACTATGAATATTGTTTTGGAAAGCTTGAATATAGAAGTTTACGGTTTGAGAGTGAAGTGCTGAACGAAAGAAATTATCAAGGAGTTGCAGTTGTAAATTATACTGATCGGGAGACTCCATATACACGAATTATAGAACATAAACATTTTGAATATGGAACGCAGGATAAAACGGTGATTACCCGGGAATATCCCACAGAATGGAAGGAAGGAATGGAGCCGTATTATCCGGTAAACGATGAAAAGAATCAAGGGTTATTTGAAAAATATAAGAAATTGGCAGATGAGGAAAAAAATGTGATTTTTGGAGGAAGACTGGCAGAATATAAGTATTATGATATGGATAAAGTGATTGCTTCGGCATTTGAATTGGCGGAGAGAGAGCTTTAAACAACAGATAAAATGAGAAGAAAGGAATGCTTATGAATAGCAGTATATTTTCCTGGTTACTCATTCCGGGATTGTTAATATTATTTTTTCTATTTGGGTCATTTATAACTTGCAGAAAAAAACTGGGATCATTTTCCATTATAGATACCTTATTAATAGGATTTTTTCTGTATTTTGGTTTGTTTCAGATTTTTGCATTACCGATGAAAGTACTTTTGATGCCATTGTCTTATTTATGCATTAGCTGGCTTATATTTGTTACGATTGCAGTAGTGGTATCTTTGCTTTTCAATAGAAAGTATTGGATCAAATTTGCAAAGAAAACACAGATTAAGGATTGGTGGGGGATGACACTGATTTTTGCTATTGGTGTTATCATTCAAATTGTTGTCATAACGAACAATATCAGTTATGGAAGCTTTGCGGATGCCTCTTACTATATCGCAGATTCAGCTCGATCGGTTGCTACGAATACAATAGAACAGTATAATCAGTATACAGGCGTTTTGAGGAGTGAATTGGATCCGTTGTATGTTTTGTTGACGTATACAGCGCATAACTCTATGCTGTCATATATTACGGGTATTCATCCATTGATTATTTGGCGTCAGGTTATGGGCGCTGTTGTGATTATTCTGAGTAATATGGTGATTTATCGGATCGGGTGTGTTGTGTTTAAGGAAAAAAGAGGGAAAGCAGTTATTGCCTGGGCAGTGTGGTTGTTGATTTCATTCTTTACCTATTCTGCGTATACGCCGGGAGGATTTTTCTTTTATCGGGCGTTTGAAGGAAAAACAATACTTGCGGTGCTTATTATTCCTGTTATGTTGCTTCAGATGATTCGCAGTATTTGCAATAAATTTGACAGAGAAAGCTTTATAGAGAGTTTAATCATAGAAATAGGTTCATTGCCATTTTGTATGTCGTCTATGATGGTAATACCAGTTCTTGTTACTATTTTTTATGTTCCGGGAGTTTTTGCTTATAAAAGCAAAAAAGGTTTCCTCCAGTATGTGTTGCTGGTGGGAATATATCTTATAGAATTATTGTGTTACATGATGATATCAAAAGGAATATGGAGAGTAGTGATAGGATGAAAGGAAGAAAAGTATGGTAGGTATTACAGCGGAAGGGTATGGATGGGATTTTGTCTGGCAGAACTTCCAGTTTTTTATGGCTCAAAGCAAGCTATGGTATATTTTCCCGGTTTTGATGCTGTTGGTATTATTCGCCAGAAAAAAGGAATATCGTCTCTTGGGCATATATCCATATCTGATTTTCTTGGTTACGGTGTGTAATCCATTTTTAATAGAGATTGCAGGAAAACTCATAGGTTTGTCGGATCGGTACTATCGTTTTTTCTGGCTGATTCCGCTAGGATTACTTGCAGGAATCTTAACGGCATGGATTGTGGGAAAGATAAAATGGAAAGTTGTACAGGGCGTATTTTTGGCGGCAGTAGCGGCAGGCGTGGTTATATTTGGAAGTCCGGCGTATTTTTCAGAAGGAGCTCCCGGCTATGGGGTGCGAAAAAATGATTTTTACATTACCGATGTAGTATTGCATGTATCAGAAGAATTTCATAAACATGGAATAAAGAATCCGAAAGTGGCTTACCCCGACTGGATGGTGTATGAAGTGTGTCAGTATGACCCGAGTATCATTTCTATCTTTGCACGAGAGGAAATTCCGGGATTGTTTCCAGGTTCAGCCGATCAATTAGTGAATGCTGTTACTGAAAAAAATTATGAGCTGATCGTAAAATATACGTATCTGACCACATGGACAGATCTTGTGAGTCCAGAACAATTTCATGAGGCGATAAAAGCTATGGATATGGATTACTTTGTGATTCCAGAAGAGGACGAAAGAGTGCTTGAATTCTATAAAGCCAGTGGGTGTGAATTGAGTGGGCAGACGGATGGATTTTATATTATGCATGTGCTGTAAGAAAAAATAGGAATTAAAAAATACGGTAAGAGAGGAAGAAAAATGAAGAAAGATAATGAACAGTATAAAAGAATAATTCGTGTGCTGCTGGTGGTTGGACTTGTGGCATGTGAAACGGCTTTTTTTATGTATAGTTGGGTCAAAAGCTATAATCCGTATACGGTATTTCCTTTTTTTCAGAAAGGCCATTGGTTGATGGCGGCGATGTATATATTGTATCAGATAATATTTTTATATATCTTCGGAGGATTAAAAATAGGATATCTGAAAAAATCGAACATTATATATTCCCAGTGTCTTGCAATGTTATGCGCAAATGTTATGATTTATTTTCAAATTGTATTGATTTCCGTGAGATTTGTAACAGCTTTGCCTTTGCTTAAAATTACTTTTTTTGATATTATCGTAGTAGTGATCAGCGCCTGGATTAGTGAATTTATTTTTAAGAAGCTGTTTCCGCCCAGAAAAATGCTTCTTATATACGGAGAGTATGATCCAACGGCATTTATACAAAAAGTAGATTCCAGAAAAGATAAGTATAAGATTGAAAAAATAGTCGATATTTCTATAGGATTTGAAAAAATAAAAGAAATCATCCCTCAATATGAGGGAGTAATTATTTACGACCTTCATTCGGAAACTCGAAATTTGATTTTGAAATTCTGCTATGCGAATGATATTCGCGCATATTCTACCACGAAAGTTTCAGATATTTTAATTCGAGGAGCAGAGAGTCTGCATATATTTGACACGCCATTGCTTCTGTATAGAAATCGTGGATTGAACTTTGAACAACGGGTAATGAAAAGGACAATGGATATCATTGTGTCAGGAATTATGTTGATTATAACCTCCCCTATTTTTTTGATCGCATCTGCAGCGATTAAATTATATGATGGAGGTCCAGTGTTTTACAGACAGACAAGAGTTACCTTGAATGGAAATAAATTTGATATTTTCAAGTTTAGAAGTATGATTGTGGATGCGGAAAAAGATGGAAAATCTCAGCCAGCTGCGGATAAGGATCCAAGAATAACTCCAGTGGGAAGGGTTCTAAGAGCAACGAGATTGGATGAACTGCCTCAGTTGATTGATATCTTTGTAGGAAATATGAGTTTGGTTGGACCGAGACCGGAAAGAGTGGAACATGTGGAAAAATATACGGATGAACTTCCGGAGTTTGCATATCGGTTGAAAGTACGGGGGGGATTGACTGGATATGCTCAGATATATGGAAAGTATAACACAACCCCATATGATAAGTTACAGTTGGATTTGATTTATATACAGAATTATTCCATATTTTTGGATCTTCGTTTACTCTTAATGACGATAAAGATTATGTTTATGAAAGAAAGTACAGAAGGATTTACTGAAGAACAGAAGGAAGAGATTCAGGAGAAATAAATGGCAGAAAGAAGGGCTGCTTATAAAAGCAGCCTTTCTTTTAATCTAAAATGGATAGCCATTTTTGCATTATACAATCTTCAGAAAAATGCTGAACAAATGTAAAAGCATTTTTTTGGAAAGATTGCAAAAGTGTAGGAGATTCAATTAATTTGCAAATGGCATTGGCAAATTCAGGACAGTTGTCATCAGGAATCAGAAAGCCATTATATGAATCCTGAATAAGGGCGCCTGGACCGACCCTCACATCATATGCAACGATTGGGAGATAGTTTTTCATTGCTTCCAGCAATACAAATGGGAAAGCTTCAGATATTGAAGTCATTGCATAAATAGAGGAAGAAGCCATTTCTTTCATAACAGCGGTGTGTTCCAGTGCACCTGTAAAAGTAATACTGTCTTCTAAAGATAATTTTTGACAATAAGAAAGTAAATCTTCCTGTAAAGGACCATTACCAATAATTTTAAGATGCCAATCGGGATGAAGATCATGAACAAGTTTCCATGATTTAATTAATCTTTCGAAAGCCTTATCCGTATGGAGTCTACCAACAGCAACTACTTGCTTCTTTTTTTGCGGTAGACAGGGAGATATTTCTTTTAAGTCAATAAAATTAGGAATAGTAAGACATTTTGTTTTTGAATTATAGGGATTCATCCAAGCAGAAATCTCATCGCGTAATAAATCGGTTAATAAAATAAAATAGTCAATGTTACTATATTTAGTTTGAAAATCTTTTATTAGATGTTTATTGAATTTATGATCATGGTGTAATTGAGCAATTTTTTTTACCGAAGCGTTTCCGTATTTGGATAATAAAATACTATCTTCGTTACGGGTGGAAATAATGGTACCTTCCTTTATGCTGCAAATTGCTTTTTTTAGACAATGTTTTTTTAAATAAAGAGTTTTAAAAGCGTGAGCTCCTTCTCTTAAGATTTTTAGAGGATTTTTTGAATGGAGCGCCATTTGAAAAGCTTCTCTATTAGGTAAAACAGTAGTCAAGTAATGTATTTTTATTTTGGGATTAAGGGGATAAACAGGAGTACCGAAATTATATGTACATAAAATTTCTACGTTGTAATCCCGAGCTGTTAAAGCATTGGCTAGTAAAGAAATGGCCATTTCCACTCCACCATGTTTGAGGTGGAGACAGGTGATGTATACTTTATGTTTCATAATAGTCTCCTTTGCGTTGAATTATATATAAAGAGTATATCATTTATTTGATGGAGTTGGCAATAAAATAGAAAAAAATGAGAAATAGAAACGGAGAGGAAGAAATGCAGTTTTCAATAATTATACCAGTATATAATGTGGAAAAATTTTTGAGAAAATGCTTAGATGCTATTGTAGAGCAAAAGTTTAGTGATTATGAGGTAATACTAATTGATGATGGATCGCAAGATAAAAGTGGAGAGATTTGTGATGTGTATGCTGAAAAATATGAGAAAATTACTGTATATCACATAGAAAATCATGGGGTTTCTCATGCAAGGAATATAGGATTACAGATGGCAAAAGGAAAATACATATGGTTTATTGATAGTGATGATTTTATTGAATCAAATGCACTTTACAATATTTGTGAAGAGTTGAAAAAAAAACAAGAGCCAGATTTATTAGTTTTTGATGCAAATGTAAGAGATCAAGAGAATAATATTAAACAAGTCATCACTTGCGATGAATTGCGAAAACAAAATATGAATTTTCAAAATGATAGAGAATTGATATATATGAACACTGCGTTGTGGAATAAAATTTATAAGAGACAAATTATCAGTGAAAAGCAGTTGATCTTTTCGGAGAATATTACAATAGCTGAAGATTTATTGTTTAATTATATATATATACTAGAATGCAGAAATGTTGAGTATGAGAAGAAAGTATTATATAATTATATTCAAAGAAAAAATTCAGCTATGCAGGGGGCAGGTAGAAATAGAGATGTGCTTAAGGCATTTGAGCAACTGATTGAATATTATAAAAAAGTAAATATGTATTCAAACTATAAAGTAGAAATACAATATTTGATATATTATCATATCTATTTGACTTCCATGATTAGAATGGTGAGAAATAATGCAGAGAAAATGGAAATAAATTATATTTTAAAATGGTTGAAAGAGCAAAAATTATCTCCTATGATTTTAAATAAATATGTGAGACATATGCCAATAAAACATATAGTTTTATTGCTTTTAATAAAAATAAAAGCATATCAGATTATACGATATTTGTTTAATTAACATATGAGTAGAATATATCAGTAAATATGAAAGAGGCAATTATGGAAAAATATTTTGAAAAAATTTATAAGGGAAATTTGGATGAATTTCTTAAATTATTAGAAGAAAAAATGAAAAATGGAGAAAAGACATTTATTGTGACAGCTAATCCAGAGACATTAATGATTGGGGAAAAAAATTCTGAATTTAAGAAAGTTTTAATGTCAGAGCATACAATTATTACTGCCGATGGGATTGGAGTAGTAAAAGGAATGCAGAAATTGGGATATCAAATTAAAGAAAGAGTAACAGGTGTCGACATTGTAAAAAAATTATTGGTGAGTGCAAACAAAGAAAGAAAATCCTTGTATTTGTTTGGAGCAAAGCAAGAAGTGGTTAGAACATTTGCAGAAAAAATAAATCAAAAATATTCTGATATTCAATTATTGGGATATACGGATGGATATGTGTCTGATAAAAATAAAGTGTTTGAAAAAATAAAAAAATTGAGTCCTGATATTGTATTAGTTGCGTTAGGAATTCCGGCACAGGAATTATTGATAGAGAGACATTATGAAGATTTTAATAAAGGAATATTTATTGGTATAGGAGGAGCATTTGATGTTTTAAGCGGCATGAAAAAAAGAGCACCGAAGTTTTTTGTGAAGTGTAATTTAGAGTGGTTATATAGAATATGTAGTGAACCTAAACGTTTTAAAAGATTTTATCAAAGCAATATTCAATATTTGAGAATTATAAAGAAAATGCAAAAGAGGGATTTGAAATGAGAAAAATTAAAGTAATGACAGTATTTGGAACAAGACCTGAAACTATTAAAATGGCACCATTGGTTAAAGAATTACAATCAAGAGAAGAAATAGAAACAATTGTTTGTGTGACTGCACAGCACCGAGAAATGCTGGATCAGGTGTTGAATGCATTTCATATTGTTCCAGAATATGATTTGAATTTGATGAAAAAAGGACAAACACTTACGGACATTACTGCAGGTGTATTGCAGGGAATTGAAAAAGTGATTAAGGAAGTACAGCCAGATATTGTGTTAGTTCATGGAGATACAACAACTACTTTTGCAGGAGCTTTGGCGGCATTTTATAATCAGATAGCTATTGGGCATGTAGAGGCAGGACTTAGAACATACAATAAGTATTCTCCATTTCCAGAAGAAGTAAATAGGCAATTTGTTGGCAATATAGCTGATATGAATTTTGCTCCAACAGAGAAAAGCAAAGAAAATTTGATTAGAGAAGGAAAAAATTTGGATTCTATTATTGTGACTGGTAATACTGCAATTGATGCTCTTCGAACGACTGTCCGAGAAGACTATACAGATGAGATTATTGAATGGGCAGGTGAAGATAAATTAATTGTTTTAACTGCACATAGGAGAGAAAACCTCGGTGAGCCTATGAGAAATATGTTCAGGGCAATTAAGCGAATTATTGAAAAGCATGAAGATATTAAGATGGTGTATCCTGTTCATTTGAATCCAGTCGTTGTACAGACCGCCGAGGAAATTTTTGGGGATTGTGATAGAGTAAAACTTATCAAACCATTGGAGGTTGTTGAATTTCATAATTTATTAAATAAATCATATCTGATTCTTACTGATAGTGGTGGAATTCAGGAAGAAGCCCCTTCTTTAGGGAAACCAGTAATTGTGCTGAGAGATACAACTGAGAGACCAGAGGGAATAGAAGCTGGTACCTTAAAATTAGCAGGTACAGATGAAGAAGTTATTTTTAGTATGATTAATGAATTACTGGAGAATCAAGAAGAGTATGAGCGTATGAGTAGAGCATCGAATCCATATGGAGATGGAAAAGCGAGTAAGAGAATTGTGGATGCAATTATAGAAAAGTTTGAATTATAAATGGTCAAAAGATTGGAAATTAATGAAAAGAAAAAATGCGAGGCAATAAAAAGGAAAGTAAATTTGGATGTGGATAAAATACTAAGTTGTATTGCTATAATTGCTTAATATAGCTTAACAAGGTTAGTTGAATTTTCAGGAGAGTCTTCCATCATTTAACCAGTGATATAGATTTCCGAGTATTAGAATTTTGATTTCAGGTAACCGGCATATTCCGATAAACAAAAATGAAGAAATATTTATAAGAGGTAAGATGGGATGAGAAGTATAATGAAATTGGTTAAAGGAAATTATATATATTGTTTTTTGATATTTCAACCGATTTTGGACATAATAGCTTATTTTCAACAAGGAAGTGCAGTATCTTTAGCAGGAAATATTAGATTGTTATTCACATTGGGAATACCATTATATACTTTAATTAAGACGCCTAAAAAGAAAAAATTTTTGTGTATCATGGGAGTTATATTTCTATTTTCATGTTTGCATATAGCAAATGGATTTCGAGTTGGTTATATTAGCTTTTTTCAAGATGTAAAATATTTATTATTAGTATTACATATGCCAATGTTAGCAATTTCATTTATTTTTTTAGATGATGAAAAAATGGAAAAGCAAATTCCAAGGGCATTTTTCACCAATTTTATTATTATAACGTGTGTAGTATTTGTATCTTATATTACTAAAACTGGGAATAGTACATATTTAGATTATAATTTTGGATGGACAGGATGGTTTGCAATACCTAATGCACAAAGTATTATATTGGTAACATTAATTCCTTTTACTTTATATATTGCATTATTGCATTTTAGTATGTGGAAAATATTAATAGTTAATAGTATTATAGTTTTAATGCTTGTTTTCAACGGTACTAGAACAGCGTATTATTCCATTTATTTAATCTCAGTTGGATACATAATCTTTTTTGTGTTTGATTATTTACTGAAAGGAAGAAAAAAAAGAAATTTTGTTTATATTCTCATCTTTTGTTTGTCGATTATTTTAGGAAAAGCATTTTATGATATTTCTCCGCGTGCAAGCATGGATAACACTTATGAAAATGCAAGGGAAGAAGAACAAAAAGAATTGGATCAGATTCAGCAAGAAAGCGAAATATTTGAAGAAGTAAAAAATAAACAGGAGATAGACCGAAAACAGAAGCTATATGAAAAATATTTAAATAAAAATTTGGTAAAAAAATTTGGTTATGACAGAGTTATTCAGGAGTATGGAGAAAATCCAACAGCAGCTGATTTTTCAGATGTACGATTTGCAAAAAGAATATATGCGAAACTAACATGGGAAAAATGTGATTATTTAACTAGAATTGTAGGATTTCAATATCCAGAAATGCAAAATTTTGATTTGGAAAATGATCCTGCAGCAATTTTTTATTATTATGGTTATTTGGGAGCATTTTTATATCTTGTGTTCTTAGGATATTTTGCTTTAAGAATTGTAAAAAAAGTAATTTATAATTTTTATGAAAGTACAGATTTGTTTAATTTTACATTGTTGTGTACGTTGCTATTAGAGATTGGCTTAGCATTTAATTCGGGTTATTTGGTACGGCGACCTAATGTTTCGGTATATATGGCGGCTATTATTGTGCTATGTTTTCAAAGAACAAAAATCAACAATAGGTGAAAGTAACAGAGTTTTAGAAAATCATGCTAGAGCGTGCTTGAAAATTAAAAGTGCACAAAAATATTGTTTATAGCTGTTCTTTCATGGTGAAATTCATTAGGAGGTATCAGATTCAGAGCAGACAAAAAGAGCAGTTCTGAAAAAGACTAGTACAGAATAAATTAAATTTCTGCTATAATTTAAGGATAATGTGTGGTAAAATAGTGTTATCTAAGAAAGGTTGGAGGATAGTTTGAAAAAAATATTATTTATCATATATACACATTCACTTGGGGGGGGAGCAGAAAAAATATTAACTACAGTTGTGAATAATTTAAATCCCCAAAAATATGATATAAGCATATTGGAATATGCACATTATGATGTAAAGGAAGAAAAAGTACGTGATAATATCCATCTTTGTGCTCCAATTGTGTCTATGAAGTATGACTCTAAAATAAAAAGATTATTTAAGAACATTCAAGTTTTTTCTTATGCAGGTTTTTTGAGGAAGAAAAAAGAAAAATACGATTTAGAGATATCTTTTAATTATTTGATTCCAACTTTTCTTCTTTCAAAAGATACTCCATCTATAGCATGGATTCACAGTGATGTAGATGATTTAAAAGCCAAGCCATATTATAGAAAACTGCAAAGGAATAGTTTTAAAAATATTGATAAAATAGTAGCCATATCTCAAAATACAAAACGCTCATTATTAGATGTTTTTCCTGAGATTGATAGGAAATTAGAAGTGATTTATAATGGGTTCGATGTAGAGGAAATAAGAAGAGAAGGCATGGAATCTACGGATGTTATACTCTGTAACCCATGTATTTTATATGTGGGGCGATTAGAAGAAAGAAAAAACCCATTAGTTTTATTAGAAGTTGTACACCAATTAAAAGAAAATGGTAGACTGATTGAGCTGTATTATTTGGGACAGGGAGAAAAAGAAAAAGATATAATTCTAAGAGCAGATGAATTACAGATATCAAATCAGGTTCATTTTTTAGGCTATCATTCAAACCCATATCCTATCATGAAGCAATGTGATGCACTTTGTATGATGTCAAGAAGTGAAGGTTTTCCGACGGTTTTTGCTGAAGGTATGGCTTTAGAGGTTCCGTTTATTAGTACGCCGGTTGGGGGGGGAGAAGAGCTGTCAAACACAGGGAAGTGCGGTATGGTTGTTAATACAGTAGAAGAGTGTAGTGAAGCAATTAAGAAAGTTATATTTGATCATGACACTAATCAAAAAATGAAACATGAGTGTTTGGAATATATATATCATTATGATTTGAAAACTCAAATTACAAATATAGAGAAGCTGATTGATGAGCTAATTTAGGAGTAAAAACGATGAGGATATACCTCTAGAAAGTGTGAATCATGAAAAAATCAATAACAGAGAACTTTGTATATAGCATGCTTTATCAGATTCTAGTCACTGCACTTCCTATTTTAACAACTCCTTATACTGCAAGAGTTTTAGGATTACATGCAAATGGAATCCATTCATACACAGAAAGTATAGTCACTTATTTCATGTTAATTGGAGCAGTTGGAACAAGTATGTATGGAACTAGAAAAATAGCTTATGAACGTGATAATCCAGAAAAGATGACTAAGACAGTATGGGAAATTATTTTGCTTCGATTTGCTTTACTTGGAGTTACCTTGATTGTATTTGTAGCTACGTTATGCATTAATAATGAATATGCATATTTATATAGGATTCAGATAATTAATATTTTATCAACGGCTATTGATTTATCATGGTTTTACCAAGGGGTTGAAGATTTTAAAAAAATTACTATTCGAAATACAATAGTAAAAGCTATATATGTTATTTGCCTTTTTTGTTTTATCAAGGGACCAGAAGATTTACCATTATATGTTGCATTGATTGTAGGAAGTGCTTTTCTGGGGAATTTATTTACATGGCTTTATCTAAAAGAGTATACAGTTAAAGGGATTAGCTATAGTTCATTACATATTTTTTCTCACATAAAAGGAAGTATTACATTATTTATTCCCCAAATTATGAATTATATATACGCATTATTAGATCGTTCGATGTTGAAATGGATAACTAATAGTACTGATAATGTGGGGATATATGATCAAGCACAAAGATTGATCCGGGCGGTAACAGCGGTTTTACAATCTATTGGTTATGTTATGATGGCTCGTATTGCAAATCTTCAAGCAGGAGATAATCAAGAAGAGATAAAATATTATATAAGGAAGTCGACTAACTTAACTTTATTTTTAGCTTTTCCTGTTATGTTTGGGTTAATGGGGACAGCAAAAGATTTTATTCCATTGTTTTTAGGTAAAGAATATCTGGGGGTAATTATTGCGTTGCAGTTATTATGCCCTCTTGTTTTGACTATGTCAGTAAATGGGATTTTAGGAATGCAACTTTTAATTCCGGTTGGAAAGGAAAAAGATTATGCGTTTGCTACAACGGCAGGAGCTGTTACAAATGTATTAGTGAATATTATTACAATTCCTCAAATAGGCATATACGGTGCATGTGTATCGTCTTTACTGGCTGAATGCGTGGTCTTTGTTATTTCATTTGTTAAATCTAAGGATTATTTAGACATAAAACAAATTTTTAAAGATAATGTCATTCCTTTTTTTGCTTCAATTATTATGCATTTTATTGTAATACAGATTCAGAAAATTCGTGTTAATATTGTATGGCATTTATTCTTTGAAATTCTTTTTGGAGGAGGATTTTATTTTATTTGTATGTTGATCAGTAAAAATGAGACAATGTACATGATTAAAGAGAAAATTATTCGAAAATTATTAAAAAAATATTAAGCTAATATATCAATAAAGGGTTCTTTCTGCACTTTGGGTATCCGTATATTATCAGTATTTGCAAAAAGCTATCAAATTAGCTTGAGATGCAAAATTAAAAGTAACGGAATTACCCAAACATCAGAAAGAACCCAATAAAGAAGATGTTTCCCTTAAAAAACAGAAAGAAACAGAATATATATTCGATTTAATGAAAATTTTAATCTCCCAGCGATGCTGGGGAGAATGGAATAAGGGGAAGCGAGGAGGATATCAATAAAAAACTCGTACTATATAATGAGAATGGTGTTGCGAGCCAGATTTAAAACTATAGGAGATGGTTTGGCTAGATGATAGAAATACAATAAAAAAGATTTGATCTATTAGGAAGAGAGGAGTACAGTGCTTTATGTTAAATTATCAATTAACATTTGTTTTGAGATGATATAAATGTAAGTAAAAGCACTTTATAAAAAATGGGAAGAAATGAAAAAAAAATAATTATTCCAACAGGCTATATGGGATCTGGATCATCAGCGATTACGGATTTGTTTAGTGAAATTGATGATGTAAATGCAGATAAAGGTACATTTGAATATGTGTTCCTGCATTGTCCTAATGGTGTTTTTGATTTGGAAGATAAGTTATTATATGGAAATAATGCGATAAGAAGCGATGAGGCATTGCATACATTTTTAAGTACAATGAAACAATTGTATGACAAAAAATATTGGTGGGTTGGACATTACAATAAAAATATTGGACTTGATTTTTGGAAAGTTACTCAGAAATACATAGATGAACTGATTGAATTTAGACCGCATTTTTATTGGTATTATCAAGAGAATGTTAATGCAAAAATGTTTTTTAAACTTGTTAGGAATAAGTTTATTAAATTAATTACGTTGGGTAAAGTAATTACGCCGAAAGTGGTTGCGTATCCTGAAATGTGGATTTCATTTGTAACTCCTGAACATTTTTACAAAGTAAGTCAACGGTATATATATGAAGTTATGAACATGATTGGGTTGGAAAAAGAATCAATTGTATTAGATCAATTGCTTTTACCATTTAATTTACATAGAGTAAGTAATTATTTTAAAAATGATGCAGAAATATTTGTTGTTGAGCGTGATCCTCGTGATGTTTTTATTAGTAACAAATATTACTGGTCGAGAAATCATGAGCCTGTTCCATATCCAACAGATGTAGAAGATTTTTGTGATTACTATAAAAAAATGCGAAAAATTGAAAAACCAACGCAGAGTAGCCATGTCCATAAAATTAAATTTGAAGATTTAATATATTATTATGAAGATACTGTAAAAAAAATATTTGAAGAATTAAATTGGGATGAGTCAAGACATAAAAAGAAAAAGAAAAAGTTTAATCCAGATCGTTCTATTAATAATACTCAATTGTTTTTGAAAGATGAAAAATATAGAAAGGAAAGTATGATTATTGAAAATGAGTTAAAAGAATATTTATATGAATTTCCATATAGTATTGAACATAGTCAGAAAAATGTTTTTTGATATTGTGGAAAAAGAGATGTTACTAATATTTTATCAATAACGTGGATTTTTATGAAAGTAAACAATAATAGCAGGGGGAGCATATACGAATGGATAAATCGAAATTTCTATCTGAGGGTGTGAAACTTTTTCTGTAAATAATGTTTTCGAAGGTCTTCTATGGTAAAATATTTTATCATAAGGAGGCCTTTTATTATGGCAAGAGAAAAGAAACCTGTACACAGAGTACAAATGACAGAAGGAAAACGTAACATCATTCATCAACTCTTGGAAGAATACGATATCCAATCAGCAGAAGATATCCAGGATGCTCTGAAAGATCTTCTTGGTGGAACCATCAAAGAGATGATGGAAGCGGAAATGGATGACCACTTGGGATATGAAAAATCAGAACGTTCTGATAGCGATGATTATCGCAATGGTTATAAGCGAAAAAGAGTGAATAGTCGTTATGGTTCTATGGAGATTGAAGTTCCACAAG
>UMET01010496.1_pt1 | contig 26936 bp, 24 predicted proteins | sample 1964821 | NCBI WGS metagenome assembly UMET01 (sample SAMEA4836027, study PRJEB28245) | human gut metagenome | biome: gut microbiome; material: fecal sample | place: Denmark | collected 2008
GAGTGCTGGTAATGCAGGAGAGTTCTACACACCAAGAGCAGTAACTGATTTTATGGTAAAGGTGACCAAACCTAAATTAGGAGAGCGTATTGCAGATTTTGCATGCGGTACTGGAGGATTCTTAGTTTCTGCACTAAATGCTTTAAGCGAACAGGCTGGCGAGTCGAATGAAAATCGTGAGATATATAATAACAGCGTATACGGGGTAGAGAAGAAGGCATTACCTCATATTCTCTGCGTTACGAATATGCTTTTGCATGATATTGACAATCCTACGATTATTCATGGAAACACCCTTGAGACTGATTACAAAGAGTATAGAAAGATGGAAAAGTTTGATTTGGTGCTTATGAACCCTCCTTATGGTGGTAATGAAAAGGATTCAGTTAAATCAAATTTTCCAGCAGAGCTTAGAAGCTCAGAAACAGCCGATTTATTCATCGATATTATTATGTTCAGACTAAACAAGGACGGCAGATGTGCAATCATTCTTCCTGATGGATTCCTGTTTGGTACTGACAATGCAAAAGTAAATATCAAAAAGAAGTTGTTAGAAGAGTTTAATCTTCATACAGTTGTTAGAATGCCACATAGTGTATTCGCTCCTTATACTTCGATTACAACAAATATCCTATTCTTTGATAATACACATCCAACAGAGGAGACATGGTTCTATCGCTTGGATATGCCAGAAGGGTATAAAAACTTCTCTAAAACAAAGCCAATGAAACCTGAACATTTCCAGCCAGCTTTAGACTGGTGGAATAATCGTACAGAGATTGAAGAAGATGGTTTTCCAAAGGCTAAAAAGTACACAGTTGATGAGATAGTTGCTAATGGTTACAATATTGACCTTTGTGGTTATCCTCATGAAGAGGAAGAGATTCTTGACCCTATGGACTTAATCAATCAGTATCAGGAGAAGAGAGCATCTCTTAATGCTGAGATTGACCATGTGTTAGAGAAGATTACTTCGCTGTTAGGAGGTAATTAATTTGAATGCACAGGATTTAAAGAATAGTATTCTTCAACTGGCTGTTCAGGGTAAGCTGGTGGAACAGAGACCTGAAGAGGGAACTGCCAAGGAACTGCTTGAACAGATTAAGGCAGAAAAAGAAAAGCTGATTAAGGAAAAAAAGATAAAGAAGGAAAAGCCTTTGCCTGAGATTACGGAGGATGAGATTCCTTTTGAAATACCAGAGTCTTGGGAGTGGGTAAGACTTAGGAATGTTTGCGTAAAATTAGTAGATGGTGACCACAATCCGCCCAAAGGGATAGATAATCCTACTGATTTCATAATGGCGTCATCAACTAACATAAATAATGATACTCTTGTTGAACTTGAAAAAGTGAGATATTTGACGGAAGAGGTCTATGTTAAAGAACATGAACGTACTAATGCTACTGTAGGAGATATATTTTTTACTTCGGTTGGAACTTTAGGACGTAGTTGTGTTTATAATGGTGGATTTAACATTTGCTTTCAACGTAGTGTATCAGTTATTACAACGTTACTATTTAATTACTATTTGAAATATGCATTTGATTCAGCTTATTTTCAGTATAAAGTAATGAGAGAAGCGACAGGAACTGCACAGAAAGGGTTTTACCTAAATCAGTTAGCTTCGGCTATAATTCCAGTTCCACCACTTGCTGAGCAAAAGCGTATCGTAGCCAAGATTGAAGAAATTCTTCCATATATTGACCAGTATGACAAGGCTTATACAAAACTGGAAACCTTTAATAAGAAATTCCCGGAGGATATGAAGAAGAGTATTCTGCAGCTTGCTATGCAGGGGAAGTTGGTGGAACAGAGACCAGAAGAAGGTACTGCAGATGAGCTTTATGAGCAGATTGTTGCTGAGAAGGCTCAGCTTATCAAAGATGGTAAGATTAAGAAAGAAAAGTCCTTGCCTGAGATTACTGAGGATGAGATTCCCTTTGAAATTCCGAATAGCTGGAAGTGGGTGCGACTGGGTGCTATTTCAGCTAAGCTTACTGATGGTTCGCATAATCCACCGCCTAATACAGGGATAGGGTATTGTGTGATAAGTGCGAAGAATATCAAAAATGGTGAGATTGTGTTCGGAGATGACGAGAGATTCGTTGATGAAGAAGGGTTTATTAAGGAGAATCCAAGAACTAATATCACGCACGGAGATATTATCATGGGGATTATTGGTGGTTCAATTGGCAATTTGGCTATTTATAATCATGATAGAAAGGTCATTGCACAAAGAAGTGCAGCTATTATTGATACAATGATTGATAATAGATTTTGCATGAATGTTTTGCAAAGTTCATTTTGCCAAAGTAAGATGAAAAATTCTTCTGGAACAGCACAAGGTGGTGTTTATTTAGGTACATTGAAGAATTTGTTGATTCCTCTCCCACCACTTGCCGAGCAGAAGCGTATCGTAGCCAAGATAGAAGAACTATTACCATATTGCGACCAGCTTGTGAAGTAGTTGTATATTATGTACTGAATGAAAATGAGGATATAGTGGCTTATGACCGATGAAGAAATGAAATGCTCATACGAGCATTATAAGCAATGGCAGATAAATAAGGTCAGATATCGCAATGAGAGTATTGCGTATGCTCTCATGTTTGGTGCTGGAGTACTATTTGTTATTAAAAATTGGCAAGGTGTTTTCTTTGGCATAGGATTTGCACTTATTATCGGAGCAATATGCTTGCTGGTAAGAGTTTTATGTAAGTGGAACAAAAAACAGCAGGCTCTTTCAGACCTAAAGGCAATGGCTGAAGAGATGGGAGCAACTGATATCCAAGTTGATAGCGAAAAAGGTGAAATTTCGTTTAGTGTCGCATCTGAAAGTATAGATGATAGCAAAATTAATGATTTGGGTAAAAAGCTATCAGATAAAGGCTTGAAAATGAAAGTTACAAGAACGAAAGAACCTGATGAGGAGAACTTGAAAATGTCTAAAGGTAAGTCAACTGAAAAAGGATATATAAACAAAAACAACCAGAGAAATAATGGGCTGACTCCGCATGAAGGTACTGATAATAATCAGTATTTTTATGAGATGGAGTGTCTAAATTGTGGTCATAAATATTTCGCAAATGGCTCAGATATCTGGCAAAGAAAGTGTCCTAATTGTCAAGGCGGAAGACCATAAACATTTTTAGTCTTGGTAACAAAAGTGAGAGAGGTGTAGAGCATGACTGATGAAGAATGGAAATCCATTAATGAAATATACAAAAAAGAATTTCCAGACGAAATGCCCTTTGATAAGGTGTCAGCTAAACTTGATACCATGAATAACCATCCCTATATTCAGGAATTGCGTAGTACATTCTGCAATGCATTAGTTTTTGTGCTGACAGAAGGATTTGTTAAATATGATGATAACACATTGGTTGCGTATGATGGCTCTTTACTCAGGCTGGTTTATGAAAATATTGAGAAGCTGAACAAAGAGTATTTCTTTTATTGGGCATTCTATTATTATTTGAAGAAACAGTATAAAGAGTGTAAAGAAAATATTCATAAAATGTGTAAAAGCCTGAAAGATGACGGGGCTTTGGATGAAGATGCAGTGTTGGATTTATTTCTTGTGCCTTACAAAAATGCTCCCGATGAAATATGGGAATATATCACAGAAGAAGTAAAGACTATGGATACTGTGGCTGGTGTACCAGAGTTTTGTGATTTGATTTCTCTGTATTACAGAAGCACCAACAATGACGAGGTAGTTGATGCCTTGACTTCTTTCATGCAGATGTATCCAGAGTATAAGTCGCCAAATGAAATGTTGGGATATACCTACTACAATATGTCTATGTGGAACAATGCTATAGCCTGCTTTGAAAAGGTCAAAGAAGAATATTATTTTTTTATGGCAGATATATACTGGATGCTTGCGTGGGCAAGTGGTAAAGTAAAGAACCTGACCGATGAGGAAGAGTATTACAGGAAAAGTTATGAACTGGCACCAGATATTCCTTTTACCCTAAATAATCTTGGCTATTCCTTATATAAGCAGAAAAAGTATAAGGAGGCTCTTGAAATTTTTGAAAAGTGTTTGCAGGAAAAAGTTGATTTGTCCTGTGCAGGTAATAATTATGTAAGGGTACTGATTGCTCTTGGGCGAAATGCTGATGCGAAGAAGTTTGTAAAATCAGGTGGGGTAAAAGTTACAAAGGCTCTCAGAGACAGAGTTGCAAATTTAGATAATCATAATGCTCGCATACGAAAGCAAGTAGTTGGAGAAACACAGGATGTTGAGGAGGCAGAGAGTACAGAAAAATTTAACATAGACATTGGAGTAAAACGTCAACAGTTTTCGAATGAAAAATTGTTAGAGGATGAATTGACTGCAAGAATTGAAAGTGGCATGCCAGTTTTTGGAATGCACCTAAAGATATATAAGCGAAAAGGGGAATATGGTCGTCAATATATTATTCCTATTGGTCGGCTTGATTTATTGTGTGAAGACTCTCAAGGCAACCTTTATGTTGTGGAACTGAAAAAAGATAGTGGTTACGATGATGCATACAAACAAACTGCAGAGTATCTTGATTGGTTTGAGAAGGATAAAAGATTCAAGGGGAAAAAAGTATATGGTATTATCTGCTTAAATAGTCCGACACAGCAACTTATTGATAAAGTACATGCGGATAAACGTATGAGATTGTTTGAATACCAGATATCTTATACAGAGCTATAATGATGGAGGGATTATGAGAGATTGCAGTTCTCAATTAAAATATGCTAATGAAATATGGGACAAAATATTTTCTGGTAAAGTTTATGCCTTTTCTTCTATAGTTCCATCTGACCTGCCAGAGAAGGCTGGTGTCTATGTAATATGGCTGAAGGATACAGAAGAAGTGCTGTATGTTGGAAGAACAAAGAATATCAGGCAGAGATTGTACACTAATCATTTGATGGGTAATAAATCTTCAGCAAGATTGAAGAAATATTTGGTAGATGATACAAATCTTCCAGCTATTGTTGAGTATTCCGATGCGAAGCAGTACATAAAAGATAATTGTTGTTTTCAATTTATTCTTGTTGAAGACAATAATGAAAGAGGTCATATTGAAGGGCTGTTGGGATTTCTGACAGAGGCTAGATATATTGAAATGGAACACTAGGTCTACAAATGAATATTTTATTTGAGTCACAATTTTTGGATGTAAAATGATTCGAAGTAAAGCGTAAGGGTATTGACTAATATAGTTGGTATCCTTTTATTTTTGTGTTTTAACCTATTCTAATTACTTCGAAGTTGTGTCGGCAATAATTTAAGAAAAACTAATGGTGTTCTGGTCTATTCTGATTACTTCCAACAGATAGCTGGCTTGTTGATTGCTACTGCTAATGTGTTTTGAGCCTGCTTGCGTCATTAGTTGGAAATGTCAGTGTGATACTGATTATTCTAAATCTACAGAGTATCTCAAATGTTTACATTTCAGATTAAACTTTATATGAAAAGCAAACGCTTTTTTTCATGAGGCATATAGAAATGGCTACTATTGGTCGGAAAACTGTGCCTTTTGAAAATTTGGAAAAGCCTATAAGTGATTATTGTGGAGGTACAGGTACTATGGCTAATTTTTTTAAGATGTTAACAAAGTGTAAGCAGGATATTATTGAACAGACGGGAACAGATTATTCAGATGCAACTGTTCTATCGCTCACGGATTTTATAAGTTGTGTTCAATCGGGAGTTCTATGTGGTAGGTCAGATTCTTTTTGCTTTATATGTAAGCATTACGAGTTGAATGGAACATTATTATCTCAATTGTGGAGAAGGGAGCGTGGCGTAGAGAAATCCCCTTGCACCTTTAGGTGTCAAATCCATAACCTCAGTAATAAGCTGTTCAAAATGTTTGGTAGCGATGTGTTTGATATATTTTACAGTCAGGATTCTGAACGATTGCATCAATTACGGGTAAAGGTACAGGCTCTGTCTTTGAAGGATGTCAGATTTGAAGATGTTTTCTTTTTTGAGATGTCAAATGCCTACATAGGTTATGGGAAAATTCCAAGCTCTGATTACAGAGTAGAAGATTGCTTGGATGAATTGAAACTGCTTCGGCAATTAAAGAAGGAGAGATTCAAACAGGCACTTGCTGGTAAAGATATTGATAAACTTCTCTATATAAGAAGTGCTATGAGCAGACCATTGGTAGATGCCGATACTATGGAAGTAAATCCAGAGAAGTATGCAATTCTCGTAGCTCTGGGGGTAATTAGTTGATGCTCTTGCTCTTTAGATGCGGAGTGGTGTAGTGGCTTGCAACTTAATATTATTGTGGAATTGTATTCATTATATAGAAGGAACTGGTGCTGTTGTGCCAGTTCTTTTTATGTTCAGACGATAGGTAAAAAATATTTCTATCATAATCCCAATTTGTAAGCCTTTCTCAAAAAGATGTAGGCAAGTCATCCTTAGAAGAAGGCATTATAATTTTCTTATAATTTTAAATCATAAATATGTGTTGATTCAAGGAGATGATGATATTGAGTGTTCAGACGATGGGTAAATGAATATTTTATAAACCAACTGAATTGTAAGGGATTTATAAGACAGCCTAAGCAAGAAGACGAGGGAAATGAGTAATATAATAAACTCGTACAATGATAGTGCACATCATGTAATACAAAATAATATTCTTAAGGAGGATACAAAAATGAATTATTTCAAAAGAAGAGAAAGAGTTATGAAGGAGTTTCAAAAGTGTTGTGAAAAAAATGCAAAACAGGCACAAAGAGCAGGTCTTATGGTTAAGGACTATAGTGAGGTTGAGAGGCGTCTTAATATCTTACTTATGATGGTAGACCGTTGCTGGGGGGACTTAGAAGGAATAAAAAATGAATTGGAAGAGATTTTTTATGATAATGAGACAGGTGAGCTGGATGAGGCTAGGTTTACTGATTCAAGTGATTTATCAGAGAATGCCTATGATGAAATTGAAGAGTGCATTCATGATATCGAATATATTTATGAAGACCTTTTGCCTAGTATTGAAGCTAATCTGAGAAATTCATTGAAAAATGGGGCTATTTGGTCATGGTGTAAATAAGAGCAAAGTATCTTAGGATTGCGTGGAGATGATTATGTTTAAGATAATCAATGCTTAAACTTGAATTTTGGTAAATTTAGTTATCGAGGGAAAGGCTGGTGATTGTGCCAGCCTTTACTTATATAGAAGAAACACTTCAAAACATACATAACCACCAAAGAAACTGCGACAAAATTGGCAGTATTAGCGACTGGTACATATCTGTAACTAGAGTTATAAAACAGTACAACCGTTCGTAAATGTGTTAAAAAGTTCATTTCGCTTTATTTGGCTCATTTAGGGCAATTAGTGAGTTCATGGCAGATAGCTCGGCTGATGGAAAAACAAGGGCACTGTGCTTGAATTACAGCGTAAAGATTTTCTGTCTGCAAAATCCGTTCTAACCTGCCATCTGAACCTGCTGTAACTGGAGTTCGAGAAAAGTGTAAATTTACGGAATGTTATCGGTGCTTTTGGTTTCTGCAAAAGTCGGGGTACAAATGCGTTCGTAAACCTACTTTACGAACAGATTCCATCCAAGAGCTAGTTTGGGACTTTTACGAACGGTGTAACTCGATAAAAAGCGTAAGGAGTGTTGATTCTATGGAAAAAATCTATGCGTATGCAAGAGTCAGTAGTAGTGGTCAGAATCTCGACCGACAGATTGAAGCTCTTTTGGACTATGGAATAGAGGAGCGAAACATAATAGTTGATAAATCCAGTGGGCGTGATTTTGAACGTACTGGATATCAATTATTAAAACAGAGCTTGTTGCGAAGTGGCGATACTTTGGTTGTGAAGGAGCTAGACAGATTAGGGCGTAATAAGCAGATGATTAAGGAAGAGTTGGAATGGTTCAAAGCTAATAAGATAAGGATTCGCATATTGAATATTCCTACTACATTGGTTGACTGTAAAGACCAATCATGGGTAATGGATATGATATCCAATATACTTATTGAGGTAATGGCTTCGATTGCAGAGGAAGAACGATTGAAAATTCATCAGCGTCAGAAAGAAGGCATTGAGGTGGCTAAACAAAAGGGTGTCAAATTTGGTCGCCCAGTTGCAAAGAAACCAGCAAATTATGAATCAGTTATGCAAAGAGTAGCATCGGGAGAGATTACCGCTGTGGCAGCGATGAAGGAGCTGGGGGTTAAGAAAACTACATATTATAAGTTGAAGAAAATGTATTCAATAGAAGGGTAGGTGCGAATTATGGAATATGGTGTGAAATTAGTTTTTCATCTTCCAGAGTATTGCATTCATGGAGCAGAAGTTTGGAAGTGTGATAATTACAATTTTCGACAGGAATTAATAGAACTGCTTGGCAAAGCAGGAGCTGATTATTTTTTCTCAATACCTGCGAAGGCATTCATTCGTGGTAACGAGTTCTCATGTGAGCACCTTGTTATCTATAGTATGGAAGATTCTTTTTATTCGTATATCAATATTTTTCATCAGATGGTTTGCAAATATCACAGCAGTCTTGAGCAGGAGTGCTATTTCTATGAGCAGGATGATATGCTCATATCCTTGAAAGTGGGTGACAAAGCATGAAAGTGAGTGATTTGATTCGTGAGTTCTGTGAAATTCATTCAGATAAATATTCTGTATATGAAAATTACTCTGGTCGTTTCATGTTTGGAGCAAAATGCATGGGTATCATAGTAAGACAGGGGAATTCGTTTATGGCTATGATTGCGGAACTTACAAGTTATCTTGATGAATACGCAGATGAAATTGATGGTACGCCATTTGAAAATGTATCATACGATAACCTTGGACTCGATATGATTGTTTACTTTCCATTTATCTCAGACGACGAGTAAAAATTCTTTTTGTTGGAGCAAGTATTTATAAGGGGTATGCAGTTTGTCTTAAGCGAGAAATAGGGCTGATTTTGGCTCATACTATACGTGTAAGCTTACAAAATATCTTTTATGAAGGAGATTTTGATATATGGCAACACGTACAAATGAAGTTGTAGATAGCTGTGTAAACAAAAGAGTTTATACACCTCAGGAAATAATGATAATGCTTGGTCTGAGTAAGGCGACAACATATGATTTCTTAAACAAGGTTTATGAGACAAAGTCGCCATTTAAGGTAATCAAGATAAATTCTGTTATTAGAGTTCCAAAGGAGGGATTTGACGAATGGCTGAAGATATCAAGTTAAGTGATTGCCCTGTAAAGGGGCAAATCGATAGAAATGCTACTTATAATGGTAAAAGCTGGCAGATTCGTATTAAGTGTTTTGATGAAAACGGAGAAGTTGATTATAAACTAAAGAAGGGCTTTTTGACCGCTGATGAAGCAAATGATGCGAAAGAAGCGTATGATAAAGAATTTGCAAGTGAGGCTAGAAAACATGGCTTTGCAACCTGCTATGCAGAAGAGATGTCTGTTAAGTCATATTTAGAGTATTATCTTGAAGAAATTTTATCTTCTTATTGTGCTCCTACTACTATGATGGTATACAGATACACATTGTATAAGCATATTCTACCAAATTGGAAGTCAGACCCAATGCTGGCGGAGGTTACAGAAAATGAATTAAATCAGTTGTTGGATGTGATTAGTGGAACATCTAAGACGGCTGCTAATAAAGCGAGAGAATATATGTATCTGGCACTTAGGTACGCTTATTATGATGAAAAGAGAATACATACATTACCTAAGTTAAAGAAATGCCCTAGAGAAAATAAACCGTTGAACATACTCGACAAAAAGGAGATACGACAGTTACTTGCAGTAGCAAAAGATACAGAATGGTATCTTGAATACCTGTTAGCTCTATTTTTAGGTCTGAGAAAAGGAGAGATAAGAGGGCTGAAGTTTTCTGATTTTGATGTGGATGCTCATACAGTCAATATTCAAAGGCAGTTAAACCACCATAGAAAGTTCATTGATGGTACTTGTGAAAAGGTAGATTCAGTTCAGATTCTTACTGACCCAAAGACTTTACACTCTAATCGAGTGCTTCATGTTCCTGATTATGTTTGGCAGGAAGTATTAAAAAGAAAAGCAGTTGTAGAGGCTAATAAGGAAAAGTATGGAGATGCATATATTGATAACGATTATGTTTCTTGCACTGAAGTTGGCAATCCCAGAGGTGAGACATCTATTAATACAGCATTAACCAGACTATGTGTAAATAATGGTATAAAACATATATCTGTTCATGGCTTAAGACATTGTTATGCTTCAATCCTGCTAGAGCAGGGATATGAGTTGCCGATAATTAGCGGTGCTTTAGGACATGTTTCCATTAATACAACATACGAAATGTATGCAGATATAATTGATGGAAATAAAGAGATTTTGACGTACTTAAATGAGTTGTATGCTATGGATGAGGAGGATTCATTATGCAGTTAGGTTTGGAAAACTATACTTCATTTAAAGTGAAAAATGTTAAGAGGATTAAAGGTAATTATGGATTTTTTGTCGTATTAAAATATGATGATGAAACTGAGAAGACCCAGCAACACGCTGGGTTTTCTAATAAGGAAGATGCAGAGAAGGCTAGGGAAATCATCATAGGTAAACTGCATGAAAGAAAATATCTGGTATATGGTTCAATACTGTTCAAAGATTATGTTAGACATTGGTTGGATGATGATATCAAAATGCGTGTTGGGAGTTACAATACTTATTACAGCTATAATTCTGTTGTGAATAATCATATCGTTTCAGTTCTTGGAAACAAAATGATGAAGATGATTAATTCCGCAGATATTGTGCGGTTATATAAAAAGGTTGGTGACTATTCTTCTAGCGTGGCTGAACAGGTAAAGACTATTATGAAAACCTGTCTTGATTTAGCGGTTAGTGAAAAAGCTGTGGAAACCAATATGGCGTTGGGAGTAAGAATGCCCAAAAAAGCAAAGACAAATAATTATCATTCAAGAACTATTGAAGTTGAAAAGACACTTACAAAAGAGCAGGTCTTTAAACTGATTGAAGGAAGTAAGAACAGCAAAATCTATTTAATGTTGCTATTCAATGTTGTTATGGGTCTGCGATGCTCTGAGATAATAGGAATTAAATATTCAGATATAGATTTTATTAATCAGAAACTCACAATTCGCAGACAGCTTGGTAGGGATATTAAAAAGGACGATAGTGAGCTGGACGCTAAAACACTTACAAAGCAGGAAGTCAGAACAAAGACTCCTTCGAGTGTCAGAACTATTGATATTCCTGATATTGTATATGAAGCAATTCTCAAACAACGAAAGTACTATCAAGCTTGTAAGAGCAGGAGAAAAACTGCATTCCAAGATTTGGGGTACGTTTGTTGCAGTTCTTATGGCAGACCAAGAAGCAAAAATTATCATTATGAGCATTTCAAACAACTGCTTAAAGAACTGGATTTACCTGATGTGAGATGGCATGATTTAAGAGGAACATGTGCGACTCTTCTTCTTATGCAGGGGATAAGCCCAAAAGCAATTGCAAAGAACTTAGGGCATTCGACAGAGATTGTTACAGTTGACAATTATATAGATAAATCGAAGCTGTCAGTAATTAAGTTGGATAAACTGGATTCTTTTATTGATTCTGTTGTACCAAAGACTAATTGCGAAGAGGAGGATAAAGATTTTAGCAAGGTTATCATTGATGTGAGTGAATTTTTTTTGGAGTAATATTAAAAAGAAAAGGAACAAATGTTCGTTTTTGGATAGACAAAATCAAAGTTTTGTAGTATAATCTCAGTGTATGTGCGTACTATAAAGATGCTTGATTTTGTCTATTTTTTTGTCATTTACTATTGATAATTATATAGGAAAATACAAATATTGTCTATATAGTTCATATAGTCCATATAGTCCGTATAGTTTGGGCATCTGAATTTGGTGACCCAATTGTGATTCTCAGTTGATTTCCGAATTTGCTGAGTATGCATGAGTAACAATGAGTTGGCTTATAGAAGTCAATTTTACTATAGAAAATAGAAAGAAGATGATGTTATGGAGTTTAAACTTCATGCTCCCTATCAGCCTACTGGAGACCAGCCACAGGCAATTGAGGAGCTTGTAAAAGGCTTTAAGGAAGGCAATCAATTCCAGACTTTACTAGGCGTTACAGGTTCGGGCAAGACGTTTACTATGGCTAATGTGATTGCAGCACTGAATAAGCCTACTCTTATCATAAGTCATAATAAGACCCTCGCAGGACAATTGTACTCAGAATTTAAGGAGTTTTTCCCTGAAAATGCAGTAGAATATTTTGTGTCCTACTACGACTACTACCAACCCGAAGCCTACGTCCCGTCCACAGACACCTACATTGAAAAGGATTCGTCAATTAATGATGAGATAGACAAGCTGCGCCATTCCGCCACCGCAGCCCTTTCCGAACGGGAGGATGTAATTATCGTGGCTTCCGTATCCTGTATCTACGGTCTGGGCAGCCCTATTGATTATAAGGAGATGGTCATTTCACTGAGACCCGGTATGATTAAGGACCGGGACGAGGTCATTCACAAGCTCATTGATATTCAGTATGACAGGAATGATATGGATTTTAAGCGTGGAACCTTCCGGGTGCGGGGGGATGTACTGGATATTTACCCGGCGTACTCCGACGGTGTGGCCTACCGGGTAGAATTTTTTGGGGATGAGGTGGACCGGATATCTGAAATTGATACGCTGACCGATGAAACCAAAGCCCAGCTGGGTCATGTGGCTATTTTCCCGGCATCCCATTATGTGGTGCCGAAGGAGAAGATGATGGAAGCCACAGAGAATATTCTGACAGAGTTGGAGGAGCGTGTCACATTCTTTAAGAGTGAGGATAAGCTTCTGGAGGCCCAGCGCATATCGGAACGGACCAACTTTGATGTGGAGATGATGCGTGAGACCGGATTTTGTTCGGGCATTGAGAATTATTCCCGACATCTGACCGGAGGCCTGCCCGGGGAACCTCCCTGTACACTGATTGACTACTTCCCGGAAGATTTCCTGATAATTGTGGACGAGTCCCACATAACACTTCCTCAGGTGCGCGGAATGTATGCCGGCGACCGGTCCAGAAAGACCACGCTGGTGGACTTTGGGTTCCGCCTTCCATCTGCTCTGGATAACAGACCTCTGGCGTTTCCTGAGTTTGAGTCTAAAATCAATCAGATGATGTTTGTTTCTGCAACTCCCTCTGCCTACGAGGCGGAGCATGAGCTTATGAGGGTGGAACAAATCATACGTCCCACCGGACTTTTGGATCCGGAGATATCGGTGCGGCCTGTGGAGGGCCAGATTGACGACCTGGTTTCTGAAGTGAACAAGGAGGTGGCGGCCCATCACAAAGTGCTTATCACCACTCTGACCAAACGGATGGCAGAGGACCTGACCGACTACATGAGAGAGGTAGGTATCCGGGTTAAGTATCTTCATTCGGATATTGATACGTTGGAGCGGGCTGAAATCATCCGGGATATGCGAATGGATGTGTTCGATGTCCTGGTGGGCATCAACCTGCTGCGGGAAGGACTGGATATTCCTGAAATTACACTGGTGGCCATCCTGGATGCGGATAAGGAGGGCTTCCTGCGTTCGGAAACATCCCTGATCCAGACCATTGGCCGTGCAGCCCGCAACAGCGAAGGCCATGTCATTATGTATGCGGACAAGGTGACGGACTCCATGGCTGTGGCAATCGAGGAGACCAACCGAAGACGCCAGATACAGCAGAAGTACAACGAGGACCACGGAATTACACCCACCACCATCAAAAAGGCTGTCAGGGATTTGATTGCCATATCCAAGGCTGTGAATGCAGATGACAAGCACTTTAAGAAGGATCCGGAGTCCATGGACGAGAAGGAATTAAAGAAGCTGTCAAAGGAACTGGAAAAGAAGATGCACCAGGCTGCTGCGGAGCTGAATTTCGAGGAAGCGGCAAGGCTGCGTGACAGAATGATAGAAATTAAGAAAATGCTGCAAGACATGTAATTTTCTGTAACTCATGGAACATTGTACCTAAAAATGTAATATTCTCTTAAGGATTATTAAATTGTACAATAGATGTCACTACTTTATAATAAAGATAGGCAATAAATAACAATTGGTTGCAAATATAGACGAGGAGGATAAGTTTTATGAGGAGAAAAAGAGGGCTATGTCTGCTGCTTGCAGCATCTATGGCATTGGGCAGTAGTTTCACTGCATTGGCAGCGGATAAAAAGATTGACACAGTGAAGCTGAGCTTTTCCTATTCAAAGGCGCCGGAGAGCGGAGACGAGATAGGAGACATTACGGTTAAGGCCGGCAGCAGCGGATTTGAAGTGGACTCGGCCGAGTATACCAATATTGAGGACCAGGATACCTGGACGGTTGGAGATATACCGGAGGTAAAGGTGGAACTGTCAGCCAAGGACGGATACAAGTTCTCCTATACATCCAAAAGCCATTTCTCTCTTTCCGGATGTAACGCGGATTTCAAGAAAGCAAAGATATATGACGATGGCCAGTACATTGAAGTGTATGCTGAGTTAAAACGTATCGGCGGTAAGCTTCAGGGCGCGTCGGAGCTGGAGTGGAATGATACCACGGCTGAGTGGGAAGAGATTGAGGGCGCTAAGAGTTACGATGTAAAGCTGCTCCGTGACGATAAGACGGTCACTACGGTCAGCACTACAGGAACCTCATATAACTTTGCAGGTTATTTTAACAGGGAGGGAGACTATACCTTCCGTGTAAGGGCTATTTCCCGTTACAATAATAAGACAGGAGAATGGTCTGAGGATTCCAGCTCCCTGTATATTGATGAGGATGAGCTTGGCCGCTATGGCGGAAGCGGACATTGGGAGCAGGACGGTACAGGTGTATGGTATGCGTATGACACCGGCGGATATCCGGCCTCCTGCTGGAAACAGATTAACGGCGCATGGTATTATTTCAACAACAAGGGGTATATCGTTACCGGCTGGCAGAAGCTGGACGGAACCTGGTATTATCTGAATCCTTCCAACGGTATTATGATGACCGGCTGGCAGGCCATCAACGGCAAATGGTATTATATGAACGGCAGCGGTGAGATGCAGACCGGCTGGCAGGCCATTAATGGAAGATGGTATTATCTGGACGGCAGCGGCGCCATGCAGACCGGCTGGCAGAGGCTGGGAGGCCAGTGGTATTACTTAGACCCCAGCGGCGCCATGCAGACCGGCTGGCAGGCTATCAACGGCAAGTACTACTATCTGGGCACCAATGGAGCCATGTATTATAATACATGGACGCCGGATGGAAAATATGTGGATGGTTCCGGAGCCTGGGTGCAGTAAAACATAATACGAATATACAGAACCGGAAAATACAGAAAAATATAGAAAAATCAGGAAAAGATGCAGCGGAGAGATTCGCTGTATCTTTTTTTGAATTGAGTTTGTCATAACAAACTCTTTTTATTGACATTTTTTCGCATTAAGCATACAATGAATATGGTTTAAATGTAACTACAAAAGGAGACAGGCATCAATGCAGAAAAAGCTGAACGAGTGTGAGATCGGCGGCCGGTATGTTGTAACGGGCGTGCAGGTGGATGAGAGCATTACCAGACGTCTTGAGGCCCTGGGGGTCAATGAGGGGACGCCTGTGAATATATTGAATAAGAAAGGCAGCGGAAGCGTTATCATCAAGGTGCGCGGGACGCGTCTGGCCTTGGGAAAGCGATTGTCTGAAGGTATTACGGTCAGGGAGGAACAGGCATCATGAACGGACGCGCAAGAGCAGATGGGACGGATACGTACGGCAGTGTGATTCTGGGAGACAGCGGGGCGAAGAAGATGGATTCCCAAAATCAGCATGAGGATGACAGGACACCGATTACAGTTGGATTTGTGGGCAATCCCAATTGCGGCAAGACCACGTTGTTTAACGCCTTTACCGGCGCTAAGCTTAAGGTGGCTAACTGGCCCGGTGTTACGGTGGAGCGGGTGGAAGGCCAGACCAGCTATAAAGGGCGCCCCATCAAGGTCATCGACCTGCCGGGCATCTACAGCCTTACTTCCTATACCATAGAGGAAAAGGTCACCCGCAAATGTATTGAGGACGGCGGTGTGGATGTCATCATCAATGTGGTGGATGCGTCCAGCCTGGAGAGGAACCTGTATCTTACCATGCAGCTCATTGAGCTTAAGAAGCCGGTAATCCTGGCTTTGAATATGATGGATATTGTGGAAGAGCGGGGCATGGAGATAGATATGCACCGTCTGCCGGAGATGCTGGGTGAGATACCGGTTGTCCCTGTATCAGCCAGGAAACGGACAGGACTGGATGTGCTGATGCACGCAGTGGTCCACCACTATGAGGAGGGGCCTCAGGGTGTGGTTATACGCTACAGCCAGGAGGTGGAGGAGAAAATCAGGCTGATTGAGGAAGCGCTGTATAAAAAGTACGGCGAGATGGATAATATGCGCTGGCATGCCATTAAGTTCCTGGAGTTTGACCAGGTGGTGATTGACGATCATCCTTTGGACCATATTGCCGGGATTCTTCCGCGCAATTATGAAAAACAGATTATCAACGAGAAGTATGATTATATAGAAGAAGTCATAAAGGAGTGCCTTTTTAATAAGGACGAAAAGGCTGCTACCACGGATAAGGCGGACCGGCTTATGACCCATCCTGTATGGGGGATTCCCGTGTTCTTGGGGATTATGGCTCTTGTATTTTTCCTGACGTTTACAGTGGGTGATTTTTTAAAGGAGTATTTTCAGATGGGGCTGGATATGTTTTCCGGCGCAGTCCTGTCACTTCTTACCAGTGTCCACGCGGCCCAGTGGATCACTTCCCTGATCGTGGACGGCATCATTGCAGGCGTGGGCGGTATACTTACATTCCTGCCCAATATTTTTATCCTGTTCCTTGCCCTGGCTTTCCTGGAGGACAGCGGATATATGGCAAGGGTAGCGTATGTGATGAATGAAACCATGGGAATGGTAGGGCTGTCCGGTAAGGCATTTTTACCCATGCTTTTAGGATTTGGCTGTACGGTTCCCGCGGTCATGGCTACCAGGGCTCTGGAGAGTGTGAAGGACAGGCGGAGGACTATTTTAATCACACCCTTTATGTCCTGTTCTGCCAGGCTGCCGATTTACGTATTATTTGCGGAAATGTTCTTTCCGGACAGGGCCCTGATTGTGGCCTACTCCCTCTATATCATCGGCCTGTGCATGGCAATCCTGGTGGCGTTTATCGTACATATCCATGGAAAGAATGACAGCGCCCAGAACGCCCTGCTGATTGAGCTGCCTGAGTATAAAACGCCTAACGGCCGTACGGTATCCATCTATGTATGGGATAAGGTGAAGGACTATCTCAGCAAGGCCGGAACCACAATTTTCATTGCCTCCATCGTGCTCTGGTTCGTGCTGAACCTTGGGCCGGAGGGATTCGTGTCCGACGTGTCCCACAGCTTTGCCGCAATCATCGGTCATGTTCTGGTGCCGGTTCTGAGGCCGGCTGGTCTGGGGCAGTGGCAGGTGGCAGTAGCCCTTATTTCCGGTCTCTCTGCAAAGGAAGTGGTTGTCTCCAGTTTCAGCGTTCTGTACGGAATCAGCAATGTAAACTCCGCTGCCGGTATGACAGCGCTTTCCACTCAGCTTGCCATGGCTGGTTTTGGAGGTGTGAACGCCTATGCCCTGATGATATTCTGTCTTCTGTATTCACCCTGTATCGCGGCAGTGGCAACCATTAAACGGGAGACAGGATCCTGGAGATGGACCATAGGAATGGTGCTGTTCCAGCTGGCCGTGGCCTGGGCAGGGGCAATGCTGGTATTTCAGCTGGGCAGCCTTATCTTTGGATAAGGACCGTACCTGGGAACAGCCTGGGCAGCCCGGAATTTTAAGGTCAGCAAATGGAAGCGGGGCCGGAGGATGCCATGGTGACCTCCCCCGTTGCCCTTGAATAGAGATATACCTGATTGGACAGGCGGTCTTCCTCAGGGACCTCGGACCGGTTAATGTGAGTCACCAGCCGGCTCATTTCCGCATAGGATATATCGCCGTCGTCAGGCAGCAGCAGGACTTCGTGGATGCTGGATGGAAGGATGATTAAATTCTTTTCCACCCCGTCTGCGAAGTTTTTTAATACGTCCTCATACAGGATACAGGCAGCGCCGTTGATACCGGAACGGTTGCTGAGAACGTAAAACGGAGCAGGGGTTTCCGGCTTTGGACGGGTTTCTTGAAAATGGGGATTCAGTCCTCGGTTCATCTCCTCGATGATACAAGCCATGCTGGAGATGACAGGAGGAAACAGCCTGGGAGAATTGGCCAGGGCAGATGTTTTTAAATCTTCCAGGGAAATGTTCCAGATACGCAGATGACTGTTGTGAATCATGGCGGTCATGAGGCCGGAGTCATCCTCATGTATGCAGAGGTAGAATACAATGGCCAGGTCCATCCAGGGAATATGAGGGACGTCCTTCAGAATGGCTTCATTGGAGACAGCATGTATCAGTTTGCAGGCAATATTAGAGCGTATGCCTTCATAATCGGACAGCATCTCATAATCCAGGGGAGGCGGTGTATCGTTCTGGCGGTACAGAGTCAGAAGCTCTGCCACAATCTGGTCCAAAGGCATCCCTTTGCGGTACTGGTCATAGCAGGGATTCAGGTAGATGGCAGGAGCGATATGGATATTGCCTCTGGTGATGCATAGTCCATCCAGAATGAGCCCGTTGTTTTTGGGAACCTTGTGCAGCTCCAGCTCATAGCTGCTTCCCAGCTCTGCCTCCATACGTTTTTTTACAGCAGCTAAAAATTGTTCGTATACCAAATGTATACCCCCTTTTGATGATATTTATGTAAACTGAATAACAGTTCCATATCTTTACTGAACGGAATGATAAGGTTTTCTGAACTGGTTCATAAGGGAAACTTCCGGTGAAATTGCCTTGGATAAATTTAAGATGGATAAAATGAATATCAAACTATAAATGAATATCAGATATTATATGAATATCAGAAAGTAAATGAATTGACACCAGCTTAATCCATAAGGCCATGTTTGTCAATAGACGGGAAAGGGATTTTTTTGCTGCCGGGCCGCCAGGGAGAGGCACGGGGCGGGAAAAGCCGCATTTTATCGGGATTTCCAGGGATATATTGTCATTCTATTGACTATACGGACGGGAATGGTGGGGAAATCACGGGAAAATGGCAAGAAATGAAATTGACGGATGGCAGTGGTACTGATATACTCGATTATAGTTTCAGAAAGGAATGGAGACGAGTGGACGAACATCATTGGAGCGAGGATCATCTGATAGCCAGTACCGCTGTCCTGGCCGGGGAAATCATGCTGATCAGCGGAGCCGAGATTGCCAGAATAGAGGGAACCATACATTATATACTGGGGTGCTGCCATGACAGAAATGCACAGACCATGGTATTCAGCACAGGCATTTTTGTGAGTCTGGACAGCCCCGAGGGAGAGGCGCTGACCCTGGTGCGGAGAGTGGAGGCACGCTCTACCAACCTGAACCGGATATACCGTGTGAATGAGGTGTCCAGAAAGCTGTGCGGCGGCCTTATGAGCCCTAAGGAGGCCTACCGGGAGCTGGAAGAAATAAAGGACAGCTGTCAGTATAAAAGGGAGTTAAAGGCCCTTAGTTATGCGTTTATCGCCGTATTCTTCGGCGTGGTCCTTGGCGGGAGACCTGCGGATTGCCTGGGGGCTGCGGTGATCGGCGGGATTTTGGGATTGGTGGTATACGCCATATCAGGTTTGGGATTCAATGATTTCTGCGTCAATGGGCTGGGGGCATTTACCATCGGGATAGCTGCCCTGGCCATGAACCGGTGGATTCTGACCGGGGCCAGTAATGACGTGGTTATCATCAGCGCCATTATGCCTTTGCTGCCCGGCGTTATCTTTACCACCGCTGTAAGGGATACTCTGAACGGGGATTATTCCTCAGGGGCAGCCAGGATGCTGGAGGCAGTGGTAACTGCTCTCGCAGTGGCGGCCGGAGTGGGTGCGGGCATGGCACTGTTCCATCAGCTGACAGGAGGAGGCGGAATATGGTAGCGGCGATTCAGGTGGCAGGTTCGTTTATGGCAGTACTCAGCTTCGGGCTGGTGTTGGAGATGCCGAGAAAATACCTGGGCTGGTCAGGGCTGACCGGCGGGGTGTGCTGGCTGGTATATCTGCTGGTAAAGGCAGGCACCGGCTCCATGATACTGGGAGCATTTCTTTCCAGTCTGTCCGTGGCCCTTATGGGACATCTGTTTGCCAGGATTTTCAGGGCGCCGGTCAGTGTGTTCCTTGTGCCGGGAATTTTACCCCTGGTGCCCGGTACATCCATCTATAACAGTGTGTATTATGTTATCCGCAACAGCAGGGAGGAATCCATGTATTACCTGGTGGAAACACTTCAGATTGCGGGTGCCATAGCCCTGGCGGTGTTTCTGATGGATTCTGTGTTTAAACTGGTGGGAAAGAAGAAAAGGATAAAAGTGTAAAATTAGGACTTGAAGTTTTGGAAAAAATATAGTATCATAATAGGGATGCGTCTGTAGCTCAGTGGATAGAGCAGTGGCCTCCGGAGCCGCGTGCGTAGGTTCGATTCCTATCAGACGCATTTTGTGTTGGTCAAAAAGGGGCAGAATGCCCTTGTGAGAATTCCGCAGATAATCTGTTTCAGTGTTGGATTATCTGCGGTATTTTTTTGGTACAGATTGCAATTTGAACCGCTTTTTGCTAGAATAGAGCGGAGATACTTGAATACTAACATACTCCGGGCTTCGCAGTCGGGACAGGAGGATTGAATCATGAGACAAAACAGAAGAAGGACAGGCAGCAGACGTTCTGCGGACGATAAGATAAAATATATGCGCATGGCGGCAATCCCGCTGGTTATTGTGCTGGTGCTGGTGGCAGTTATACTGGTGATGGACAGGAAACCGTCGGATAAGGAAGCATCCGCCCCAACGGACGTGTCACTTTCCTCGGAAGAGGATATCAATATTAGCAGCGACAGTTCCCCGGCGCCGGATGATAGCGGGGTGGAGCCGGACAACAATCAGTACACCACGGATTTTTCCCAGTATGAGCTGAAAAAGGACGAGATACCCCAGGTAAACCAGCTGATTAGCGAGTATTTTCAGGCAAAGGTGGACCAGGATGCGCAGACCCTGTACCGGATATTCGGGAAGAGCGATGATACGGGGCTGGATGCGCGAAAGGAAGAACTGAAGAATGAGGCGGTATACATTGAGGATTATGTGGATATCGTCTGCTATACAAAGCCGGGGCTTACAGAGGATTCCTATGTGGCCTATGTCACCTATGAGGTGAAATTCAGGCGCGTGGAGACATTGGCGCCGGGCCTTATGTGGTGTTATGTGGTCAAGGATGACAACGGCAATTACATTATCCGGGAGAATGTAGTGGGTGATGAGGCGGATTATGTGGCGAAGCAGAACCAGTCTGAGGATGTGAAGCTGCTGTCCAACCAGGTCAATGAGAGGCTGAGACAGGCCATTGAGAGCGATACGGTTCTTGCGGGAATTTACAAGGATTTAAGGAACGGAGCAGTGGTACATTCCTCCGAGGAAGAGACAGAGACAGGAGACAGCACGGTTATCCTGGAGGAGGAAGGCGGTGAGGGCCAGGAAAACGGAGGTCCACAGCCGTCCCAGGACCCGTCTGCTGACACGGGCCAGAATTCCCAGGGAGAAGGGATACAGAATGTTCCGGCCGGACAGGAAGGTACAAATGCCCGGGAGAGTGAAGGAACACCGGCAGCCGCCCAGGAAAGCCAGGGGACTGATTCCGGCACAGCAGGCGGTTCCGGTACAGAAGAAAGTGCCGGTACGGCAGGCGGTTCCAGTGTGAAGATAGAATAGGCTTGGAGGATAAGATTGACCATGGATGTAAAGGACTTTGATTATGAACTGCCGGAAGAACTGATTGCCCAGGACCCGCTGGAGGACCGCTCTGCGTCGAGGCTGATGGTGTTGGATCGGGAAACAGGGGAGATTCAGCATAGAATTTTTAAGGATATCACGGAATATTTACGGCCAGGGGACTGCCTGGTGATTAACGATACAAAGGTCATACCGGCCCGGCTCTTCGGAGTGAAGAAGGACACAGGGGCTAAAATAGAGATACTGCTGCTGAAACGAAGAGAGAATGATATATGGGAGACCCTGGTGCGCCCTGGAAAGAAGGCAAAGCCGGGAACTGTCATTGAATTCGGTGAGGGCCTGCTTACAGGAACTGTGGTGGATACTGTGGATGACGGGAACCGCCTGATTCAGTTCCATTACACGGGTATTTTTGAGGAGATCCTGGACCAGCTGGGCCAGATGCCACTGCCTCCTTATATTACACACCAGCTGAAGGACAAGAACCGTTACCAGACCGTGTATGCCAGGCATGAAGGGTCTGCGGCGGCGCCTACGGCGGGCCTGCATTTTACACAGGAGCTTTTGGCTGAGATTGAGGGAATGGGAGTGAAGATTGCCCACGTGACCCTCCATGTGGGACTCGGCACATTCCGCCCTGTAAAGGTGGAGAATGTCCAGGACCACCATATGCATTCCGAGTTTTATATAGTGGAGGAGTCTGAGGCAAAGAAGGTGAATGACACCAGGGCTGCCGGAGGCCGGGTTATCTGTGTGGGCACTACCAGCTGCAGGACCGTTGAATCAGCTTCCACAGAGGAAGGTGTGCTTAAGGCCGGAACCGGCTGGACAGAGATATTCATTTATCCGGGCTACCGCTTTAAGGTATTGGATGCCCTGATTACGAATTTCCATCTGCCCCAGTCCACACTGGTGATGCTGGTCAGCGCGCTGGCAGGACGGGAGCACATACTGGATGCCTACCGGGAAGCTGTGAAGGAAGGCTATCGTTTTTTCTCCTTTGGGGACGCCATGTTTATCGCAGCTCATCCGGCTGCTGAGAAGCGGTAGGGATTGAGGAAACATCAGAAGAAAGCAGGAAAAGATGGAAGAACGTTTAAATAAATGGCTGAGCCAGATGGGAGTCTGCTCCAGGCGGGAGGCGGACCGTCTCATTGAGGCCGGCAAGGTGCTGGTGGACAACCGCCCTGCCTCCATGGGGCAGAAGGTAACGCCGGGCCAGAAGGTGGTATGCAATGGAAAAATGGTCCGGGTGGACCGGAGCCAACGGCCCAGACCGGTGCTTTTGGCAGTGAATAAGCCAAAAGGCGTTGTATGTACCACCACTGATAAAGACAGAGCTGAGAATATTGTGGACTTTTTGGGTTATCCGGAGCGGATTTACCCTGTGGGAAGGCTGGATAAGGATTCAGAGGGACTGCTTCTCATGACCAACCAGGGGGATCTGGTGAATAAAATCATGAGAAGCGGAAATGCTCATGAGAAAGAGTATATTGTCACCATAGATAAGCCGGTGACGGAACATTTTCTGGAACAGATGGCGGGAGGGATCCGGCTTTCTGAGCTGGACCAGGTGACCAGGCCCTGCAAGGTGAAGAAGGTGGATCGGAATACATTTTCCATCATTCTCACCCAGGGCCTGAACCGGCAGATACGGCGGATGTGTGAAGCCTGCGGCTGCCAGGTCAAGCGTCTGGTGCGGGTGCGCATCATGAACATACGTCTGGGCAATTTGAGAACGGGCGCTTACCGCCAGATAACCAAGGAGGAGTATGAGGAGCTTACAGGGCTTCTTAAGGACTCCTCCAGTCTGTCCCTAAAGGAGAGAAAGAATCAATAATCAGGAGAACAGAATGGAAGACAGGATTCAGAGAATGAAGGAACTGGTTTCCATCCTGCGGGAAGCAGGAAAGGCTTATTATCAGGAAAGCCGGGAAATCATGAGCAATTTTGAATATGACAAGCTGTATGACGAGCTGGTATCCCTGGAAAAGGAGACCGGGGTCACCTTGTCAGGAAGTCCATCGCAGCAGGTGGGGTATGAGATATTAAGCGAGCTGCCTAAGGAGACCCACGGTTCCCCCATGCTTTCTTTGGACAAGACAAAGAGTGTGGAGGATTTGCAGGAATGGCTGGGAGACCAGAAGGGACTGCTGTCCTGGAAGATGGATGGTCTTACCATTGTGCTCACCTATGAGGAGGGAACCCTTGCAAAGGCGGTTACCAGGGGAAACGGGGAGATTGGCGAGGTCATTACGCCCAACGCCAGGGTGTTTGCCAATATCCCGTTAAATATTTCCTACCAGGGACAGCTCATTCTCAGGGGGGAGGCTGTCATTACCTATTCTGAATTTGAACGGATTAACAGCGGAATCGAGGATGTGGATGCCAAATATAAGAATCCCAGAAACCTGTGCAGCGGTTCTGTCCGCCAGCTTAACAGCCAGATTACAGCGGAGAGGAATGTGCATTTTGAGGCATTTGCCCTGGTGAAGGCCGATGGGGTGGACTTCCATAACTCCAGGAAGGCCCAGTTTGAGTGGCTGAAAGGCCAGGGATTTGAGGTGGTCCACTATGAAGAGGTGGACGCTGCGAGCCTGCCTGCGTCGGTGGAAGGGTTTGCAAAGGCAGTGGAAGGAAACGACATTCCCTCTGACGGGCTGGTGCTGACCTATGATGACATTGCTTACGGAGAATCTCTTGGACGTACAGCCAAGTTCCCGCGCAATTCCATTGCGTTTAAATGGAAGGATGAAATCAGGGAGACCACCCTTTCCTATATTGAGTGGAGCGCTTCCAGGACAGGACTAATCAATCCCGTGGCTGTGTTTGAGCCTGTGGAGTTAGAAGGAACCACGGTCAGCAGGGCCAGTGTCCACAATCTGAGTATCATGGAAGGGCTGGAGCTGGGAGTGGGAGATACCATAACCGTGTATAAGGCCAACATGATTATCCCTCAGATAGAGGAAAACCTGACCCGCAGCGGGGTAAAGGACATACCGGAGGAATGTCCCGTATGTGGAGGCAGGACGGAAATCCGCAAGGTAAATGATGTAAAGAGCCTGTACTGCACCAATCCTGACTGCCAGGCCAAAAAGATAAAGAGCTTTACCCTCTTTGTCAGCCGCGATGCACTTAACATTGACGGTTTGTCTGAGGCCACCCTGGAAAAGTTCATCCAGGCAGGTTTTATTCACGAATATGCGGATATATTCCATTTGGAAGAACACAGGGATGCCATCGTGGAAATGGAGGGTCTGGGCCAGAAGTCGTATGACAATTTGATTGCATCCATAAAGACAGCGTCAAATACCACCCTTCCCAGGATGGTGTACGGCCTGGGAATCGCGGGAATCGGACTGGCTAACGCAAAGATGCTGTGCCGCGAGTTTAAGTATGATTTTGATAAAATGCGCCATGCCGGAGAGGAAGAACTGGTGGCGGTGGATGGTATCGGCGGTGTTCTGGCCCAGGCCTGGATGGACTACTTTGCTTTAGGGAGAAACAACCAGATGGTGGACCGTCTGCTGGCGGAGCTGAACATTGAAAAGGAACAGCCGGAGATAGCCGGGGAGGCAGTCTTTGAGGGAATGAACTTTGTGATAACCGGGTCCGTGGAGCATTTTGCAAACCGAAAGGAGCTTCAGGAGCTGATTGAAAGCAAGGGCGGAAAGGTCACGGGTTCTGTCACAGCCAAGACAGCTTATCTGATTAACAACGATGCAGCGTCCAATTCGTCCAAGAATAAAAAGGCAAAGGAATTAGGGGTTCCCATAATCTCAGAGGAGGAGTTCCTGCGAATGTTGTAGCACAGTATCTGCCGGGTCCGGCAGACGCTGTGCGGTTTCCGTGTGAAATTCAGCCAACATTTGAAAGGAGAGAGCGAACATGCCTATAAAAGTACAGAGAGATCTGCCAGCAAAAGCGATTCTGGAGGAAGAAAACATATTCATTATGGATGAGGACAGGGCCATGAGCCAGGATATCCGTCCGTTGGAAATCCTGATTCTGAATCTGATGCCTCTCAAGGAAGAAACAGAGACCCAGCTTATGCGGGCATTGTCCAATACACCCCTCCAGGTGGACTGTACCTTCCTGATGCTGTCCACCCATGTGTCAAAAAACACGTCAGCCAGCCATCTCAACAAATTTTATGTTACATTCGATGATATAAAGAAGAAAAAGTTTGACGGGATGATTATAACCGGGGCTCCGGTGGAGAATCTGGAGTACGAGGAAGTGAATTACTGGCCGGAGCTGTCCATGATGATGGAGTGGAGCAAGACACATGTGACCTCCACCATACATATATGCTGGGGGGCCCAGGCTGGGCTTTATTACCACTACGGTATCCCCAAATACCCTATGAAGAAGAAACTGTCAGGTATTTATAACCACAGGGTCCTGGACAGGAAGGTTCCGCTGGTGAGAAGCCTCAATGACTTTTTCCTGGCTCCCCACTCCAGATATACGGAGGTGCGGAAGGAGGATATCTTAAAGCATCCGGAGCTGGCCATTCTGGCGCAGTCCGATGAGGCCGGCGTGTTCCTGGTTATGAGCCGGGACGGAAGACAGATATTTGTCCAGGGCCATCCCGAATATGACAGGATGACGTTAAATAATGAGTACCACAGGGACTTAAATAAGGGATTGAATCCGGAGGTCCCATATAATTATTACGAGGACAACGATCCGTTTTCAGCGCCGCCGCTGACGTGGCGGAATACTTCCAATACGCTGTATACCAACTGGCTGAACTATTATGTGTACCAGGTGACGCCTTACCTGTTAGATGCAGAGGAGTAGGCGATTATGGGAAGGGCGTAAGGTAGAAAACTAAATATTCGGACATCTGAATAAGTCCATGAGTATGCAGCTGCATTGCATATTCACGGGCTTATTTTAGTGTGTCAAAAACCAACTGAGCGCCACAACAAAGCATCTCAGATAATTATTTTAAAAACAAATATAAAGAGTGTGTGAAGAAATCTCTGTAAAAGCAGTTCTTCTATGAT
>UMET01010984.1_pt1 | contig 26427 bp, 29 predicted proteins | sample 1964821 | NCBI WGS metagenome assembly UMET01 (sample SAMEA4836027, study PRJEB28245) | human gut metagenome | biome: gut microbiome; material: fecal sample | place: Denmark | collected 2008
GAACTTTTTTAATTTATTTTGTTGTTCTGAGCTCTTCTGCTCTTCAACAACTTTTATATAATACCATTTCTGATCTTATCTGTCAAGAACTTTTTAACTTTTCTTTCAGACCTGATCTCTATTGTTCTGATCGTTCTCCGTCAGCAACTTTTATAGATTATCACATCTGATCACTTATGTCAAGAAGTTTTTTTCATTCTTTTCAGAGTCAAAAACCGAATCTGATGTTATATTTTCCTGCCGCTCTTTCAGCAACGTTGACTATCTTACCACAGCTGTATACAGTATGTCAACAGCTTTTTTATGTTTTTTCGACAATTATTTTTGCCATCCATATATTGTGTTTTTCTTTATCAAAGCTACAATATATGGATGGCATTTTTCATTTTATAATAGATACGTTATATTTATGGTTCCCGAAATTTAAATACGCACTGTATTTTTCCTTCATGATATCTAAAAATCCTGCCTTCTAAAATATTTTCTTCATAGAATGGTTTCATTACCCAGAATCTGTCTTTTCCTGATTTTAAATAGAAGTTTGTCATCAGCTCATATTTTTTCTTTTTTGCATACTGCTTCATATCCTTTGAAAATTTTGCTATCTTTGGATAATTATTTTCGGATACGCCTTCCTTCTTCTTCAAATTTTCCAGATGATTTCCCTTTCGGTATGTTACCTCATCTTTCTTTAAATCAATGACTATACTCTTAAGTTCTTTATCATCTTTAGCATTGATTGTTTGATCTTTTGAATTATATCTGCATTCATTATAAATTAGATATTTTTCTCCATCTTTGGATGGATAAAACATTGTTGATTCTTCATTATAATAATAATTCATTCCATATGGATGCAAATCTATGATCTTATTGATCTTATATGTATGATTCTTCTTGTTCTCATTCAGCACAAGAAAGTAATTACCTATCACAGCTGTAATTTTCTGATCAGCAACTTGTATGATATCCAAGTCGTTCAATTCTTCCTCTTTTAGATTCTCGTAAAAATCCTCGTAGCTCATTGTCTCTAGTTTCTCTGTTTTTACAACTTTTGCATCATTTGTATTCGTCTTCTGCTTTGACTTTGTTGTCTGATCCTTCTGACATCCTGCAAGTACGATGATCAGAAGTAACACTGTCATAGATAAAAATTTCTTCATAGTTAACTTTCCTTTCCTATCTTGCCTTTATTGTTTTAACCTACCATATTTTCATTATATCATTTCTATATTTATCCATCAACTTTTTTTACTTTTCGTTCATAAAATTCTCCTATAAAACAAAAATGCAGTTCTGCATTTCCTACATACAAAACTGCATTTCTTCTATAATAAAATTTATTACAGATATTCTTCCAGCTGATCGATCGAACTTTCATCCGTTGACCAGCTTGTTGCAAATCTCACAACCGTATGGTTATCATCGTATTTCTCCCAGAAACCAAATTCTACATTCTCGCTCAGTTCTTTCATCTTCTCATTCTCAAGGATGATAAACTGCTGATTCGTTGGGGACTCTAAGAAAAATGTATATCCTTTCTTATGAAAGACTTCTTTTAATCTCTCAGCCATTGCAATCGCATGTTTGCTGATCTCAAAATACAAATGATCTGTGAATAGAGTATCAAACTGGATTCCCAACAATCTTCCCTTCGCTAATAATGCCCCTCTTTGCTTGATCTGTGTCACAAAATGTTTTGGTGTATTATGATGTGGAAATACGACTGCTTCTCCACATAATGCTCCTACTTTGGTTCCCCCAATATAAAATACATCACATAGTTCTGCAATTTCTTCTGGTCTCAGATTATTTTCTTTACTTTCAATTCCGTAACCTAATCTCGCCCCATCAATGAATAATGGAATTTCATAGTTTCTGCAGACATTTGAGATCTCTGTTAGTTCCTGTTTCGAATACAATGTTCCATATTCTGTAGGAAATGAGATATAAACCATTCCAGGATATACCATATGTTCGTGATTATCGTCTGAATAAAAATCTTCGATACATTTCTTAATATCTTCTGCTGCTAATTTTCCGTCCTTTTCTTCTAATTCGATCACTTTATGTCCACTATATTCAATTGCACCTGCTTCATGCACACTGACATGTCCTGTTTTAGCTGCGATCACACCTTCGTACGGAGCAAGCATTGTACTGATGATCACCTGATTTGTCTGTGTACCTCCGACTAAGAAAAAGACTTCCCCATCTGGACATTGAAATGCCTGTTTGATCTTTTCTTTTGCCTGTGCACAATATTGGTCCGTTCCATATCCACTCAAGTTTTCCATGTTTGTTTCTAGTAATCTTTGCATAATTACCGGGTGTGCCCCTGCGATATAGTCACTTGCAAATGAAATCATATTATTGTCCTCCATTTTTCTTTCTGATATCTATTTTAGCACAAATTTTTTGCAACGAAAAACTATAACATTATTTTCTATCTCACAAGCTTCGTTCATAGTTCATTTAATCCTGTTTCTCTTTGATCTGAAACATCAACTGAAATGCCTGCTATGAGCTCTCACTGCTTCATCTTCATACGAAAGATCACCTTCGTCTATACTCCAGACATCTTTTGCAAGATTGAATGCCGCCCAGCCTTTCGGCCACCCTGCATAAAATGCTATATGTGTAATCACGGCTGCGATTTCTTTCTGAGTCACTCCATGAGCTTTTGCATTTTCAAAATGTGCAAACTGTGGTGCAAATTCATTTAGTGCGTTTCTTCCTGCTGTCTGTACAATTTTTTTCACTTTAATCACCTGCCCTTATTTTAACTGTGCTCCATCCTTAAAAGCATTTCCCACACGTTCTCCAAGTCTATAATATCCGTGATGTACTGGGTCATATGTAATCGGTGCAAACTTACTAAGATCAATTTCTCCGTCATCACCGAGATATTTCTCATCTGCACTTACATTTTTAATTTCTGCAAGATATTTACTTCCATCAATGACTTTTACAAGCTCACATTCAAGAGTCAGTGGAAGTTCGTTGATAATTGGTGCATTTACAAATTCACTCTTTGTTGTTGTAAAACCTGCTTTTTTCACTTTGTTCGGTTCTTTATTTGCAGAAACAATTCCCACATAATCGCAGGCAACCAGATGTTCAAGATCTGCCACACCTACTGTAAAGGCTTTATTTATTATAATATTATCGGTTGTCTTATGGGCAGACAAGTCTACAATAATCTCATTTGCACCTACAATTCCGCCCCATGCGGCGTTCATTACATTTGCCTTTCCATTTTCATCATATGTTCCCAGAATCATAACCGGCTGTGGATATAAAAATGGCTTTGCTCCAAAATTTTTTCTCATTGTTTTATCTCTCCTTATGGTTATTTGTTTATATCAGTATTTATCTGCCCAATCCATTCTGTAATCACCTCTTCTGAAGTTTCCAGATGATCTTTTCCTTTGGAATCAAACTGAATCTGCATTTCATGTGCAAAGGCAGCTCCTTTGCAATTTTCCTCCATATCTTTTATAACATGCCCCGGCCATCCACCATTTGTCATAAATGGAATCACTGTCTTTCCTGTAAAATCATTTGTTGTCAAAAATGTAAGCACTGCAGGTGCCATCGTATACCACCACGTTGGAGTTCCGATAGCAATCACATCATAATCAGCAAGATTTACAGATATCGGATTGATCTGAGGCATAAAGCCTGCCTCTACCTCTCTTTTTCCCTGTTCAACCACATCTTCATGACTGCCGCTGTATGGCTCTGTTGTTTCGATTCTCGCAATATCTGCACCTGTCCCATTAGTCAGCTGCTCTGCAATTCTTTTCGTGTTTCCATTTGACCAGGAATAATATACAACTAACATTTTCTTCATTATCTCTATTCTCCTTTACTTATTTTAGTCCCTGTAAACAGATAGATATAACCCACCATGACTACCGCCAAGAAAGCCACTATTACCCCTATGGTTATCTTTTTCCTTGTTTTCATTGCTCACCTCTTTTATTTCTTCTGTATTTTTGAGCCTCCAAACACCTGCGACATCGGCATGTGGTCAAGCATCTCATCAATAGATTTTACTTCATCCTGAGTCAGCTTTATATCTGCTGATTCCATATTTTCTTCCAGTCTATTTACTTTTCTTGTTCCCGGAATTGGTACGATATATGGTTTCTTTGCAAGCATCCATGCAAGAGAAATCTGTGCAGGCGTGGCATTTTTTTCTTCTGCAATCACTTTCATCCAGGACATAAATTCATTATTTTCCTTTAATCCTTCTTCTGTAAACTGTGGCATTGCGCTTCGATAATCTCCCGGCTTTTCAAATTCCCCATGGGAATGATATGCTGCTGTCAGTAATCCATTTGCAAGCGGCGAAAATGCAACAAATCCTATTTTCAATTCTTCAAGCACCGGGAATAATTTCTCATAATCCCTGTACATCATGGAATATCTGTTCTGAATCGCTGTAACCGGGCATACTTTATGTGCACGTCGAATAATCTCTTCACTGGCTTCTGATAACCCCCAGTGTGTGATTTTTCCCTGCTCCATTAACTCCTTCATAGCTCCTGCCGTCTCTTCAATCGGTACAGTCATGTCAATACGATGAATATAATATAAATCAAGATGGTCTGTGTTAAGTCTCATTAAAGATCCCTCAATCGATGCTTTAATCGTCTCCGGTCGTCCATCAGGAATCAAAGGTTTATTTACAGTTGTTGCAGTTTCATCAAAACGTATCCCACACTTTGATGCAAGGACAATTTTGTTTCTATATGGCCTTAACACTTTCCCAAGCAGTTTTTCATTGTGATGCGGGTCTTCTGTTGTTCCGTATATCTCTGCCGTATCAAAAAATGTGCAGCCTTCATCGATCGCTTTTTCAATCAATTCTTCTGCTTCTTTCTGTGTTGAAACAGTTCCATATGCATGACTCATTCCCATACATCCAAATCCGATTTCTGATACTTCTAAGTCTCTTCCTAAAATTCTTATCTCCATCTTTATCTTCCTTTTCTATATTTCAAACTTTACTGTAAGTATAAGAAAAAGAGACTCCGGACAGAAGTCTCTCTTTGTTAGGCAGTTTAAACCTAAAGGTTATGTCTTACTTATAAGATTCCTGATAAATTGTAATGCAATCTTCATTCGTACCATTGGAAATAACAACTAATGCCTTGCTGCCATGTACTGCTCCCATTGGTGTATTAATCTGTGTATGTAGTTCTCCAAGTTTCCCTGCTCCGAATAATGCATTTGTTGGTACTGAAAAATTAAAACTCATTTCGATTCCTCAAAATATTTTTATATTCTTTTATAATCCAAGACTGTCTATCCATGAACTGATATCTGATTCAGACGCTCCACCATGGAATCGTTCCCCTTCTTTCCAGTCACCTGTTCCTGTCATCTCTTCCAGAAGATTACCGCTGTCACCGATTCCCGAGGTCGCTGCTGTACAGAATGGGATGACTGTTTTTCCTGTAAAGTCATTCTCTTTTACAAAGTTATCTACTGGCCATGCTGCAATTCCCCACCAGATAGGATAGCCAATGTATACCGTATCATATGAATCCCAGTTATCAACTGTTGTAGACACCAGTTCCACATCTCTTAAGCTCTCATCATCATGTTCTCTTGACACCCTGCTGTCATCATCTGTCCAGTCAAGGTCATCATCTGTATATGGCTCCACAGGCTCTATTTCAAACAGATCTGCCTCTGTAATTTTTGCTATCTTTTCAGCAACATCTTTTGTATTTCCTGAAGCTGAATAATATACAACCAATGTTTTTCCATTTCCTGTTGATGTATTTTCTGTTGTATCTGTAGTGTTTTCGGAATTTGTATCCGCTTCTTCATTTCCAGACTGGTTTGTACTTGTAGAATGGCTGTCATTATTAGAAGCAGACTGGTTTGTATTGCTTGCTCCACATCCTGCCATCAAACCGATTGCCATGATGCATGTTAAGAGTACTGCTGCTATTTTCTTTGTTTTCATTCTAAGGTTACCTCCTGTCGTATAAAATGTTTGTCACGCTAATTTCTGTCGGATGAAATTAGTAAATACAAAATTCGGTGCCTTTGGCATTTCAATTCCCATTTTTGTCGCAACATTTTTGCAGTTAATGAAATATGCCATATTGTTTCCAAGAATCCGCATAACCTGCATTCCTTCGAGATCTTGTTTTACTTCATCCGGATTCGTCCCATGTACCATATTCCAATATCTCGATGTAATGATCGGCATCTGCATCAGACCAAAATATTTATTTACCTGGTCCCATGTGGCAGTTGTTCCGGCCCTTCTTGCTGAAATTACCACAGCGGCAGGTTTCAGGCGGAATCTGTCGCCGCCACCGTTTAAATCGGCATAAAAGACTCTGTCCATAAAGGATGTGATTGCACCGCCTGCACCACCCCAGTGTACCGGAGTTCCAAATACGAATCCGTCATAATCCCCTGCTATTTCCAGAAATTCATTCACGATATCATCCAAGATACATTTATTTTTTTCCTGACATTTTCTGCAGGCAATACATCCTGAAATCGGCTTATTTCCAATCCAGAAAATATCTGTACTTATGCCATTTTCATTTAATGCACTGGATACTTCACAAAGAGCTGTATAAGTACAGCCATTTTTGTGTGGACTTCCATTGACAAGTAATACTTTCATTGATTTTTCCTCTTATGCTTACCAGTTCCTTTTTTCTTTTGAACTGTCATTATTCTTTTTTCTTTCCTCAACCATCTTCACGAACCATTCCACCATATTCGGATCCTGATGCGAGAAGAAGGAGCTTGTCTTCTTGTCCAGTTCTGCAATAGTCTTCATATCTTCATCAGAAAGTGTGAAATCAAAAACATTAAAGTTTTCTTCCATTCTCTCAATGTGTGTTGATTTCGGAATAACCACTACCCCTCTCTGAATATGCCAGCGAAGCATAACCTGTGCCGGAGTCTTCTGATATTTTTCTGCAATCTCTGCGATGACAGGATTCTCAAAGGTGCCTCCTCTGCCCTCGCCAAATGGTGCCCATGCTTCTAACCGGATGTCATATTTGTCTGCCCATTCCTTCATCTCTTTCTGCTGATTGAAGATGTGTGTTTCCACCTGATTTACCATAGGTTTAATGCGGTTGAAGGATGCAAAATCAACCATTCTGTCTACATAAAAGTTGGAAATTCCGATTGCTCTGATTTTTCCCTCATCGTACAGATCTTCCAATGCATGGTAAGCACCGTAAGCATCTGAAAATGGCTGGTGAAGCAATACCAGATCCAGATAATCTGTCTTTAACTTTTTCATGGATTCAAGAACTGATTTCTTTGCTTCTTCATATCCATAATGTTCAATCCACACCTTTGTTGTAAGGAAGATTTCTTCTCTTGGAACGCCTGACTTTTGGATTGCATTCCCAACCTCTTCCTCATTAAAATAACTCTGTGCTGTATCAATCGCCCGGTATCCAACTTTTAAAGCATCAAGCACACATCTTTCACATTCCTCTTTTGTTACCTGATATACGCCATATCCCAGTATTGGCATTTTTACACCATTATTTAATGAAATATATTCCATTGTCTTATCCTCCTTGTTTTCTTTCATTCATCTTACATTCATACTATAATACTGATAGATTCCTTTGAGAAGTTTCGATAAGTTTTTCAGTCTTAACCTTTCGGTTTATTCTGGTTCTTACTGATTGAACAGCCATCCCATAATTTCTTTGTCACGACAAAACAGATAGCCACCGCCATGCTGATAAGTGACCGGTGTCCCTTCAAAGTGATCTTTATCTTTTACATCCAGTACCACCAGTTTATCAATCTCTGATTCCGATAATCCCTGTTCTTTGTAAAGCTCATGTATCTGCTGGTATGCCTCTTTAAAAGGTTCTGATCCATAGTATTCGTCACTTCCCGGCGTAACATTTTCCAATTCATCTCCGGATGTATTTTTTTCTGTATTTTCTTTTTTCTCATCTGTCTTCTACTGTACGGTCTGTACCTGGTTTATTGTTTGTTGATTCTTCTTTTCATCCCTGCCATGTTTTGAAAAGTAGATATATACCATGATTACCATTGCTAAAATAACAACTCCAATAATTGTAAGTACTAATTTCCGCTTTTCCATAAATGCACCACCTTCTTTCAGTATGAACCTTTTCGTTTTCTCTTACCTGTTTTCTTTAGAAACGCTCCACTATAATATCCAATAAATGCTATCAATATCATTACTGCCAGATAATCCAGCAGAAAAGGAAAGATCCCCTTTTTATAATCATAAAATACAAAATGCATCCTCATAATAAGATAATCTCCTATCTGTCTCCTGTAAAATGCATATAAACCATAACCTGCAATTGTGGTTGCGACAGATCTTGCTGCCCATGTTCTGAAGACGGATGGATGTTCCCATAATCGTCCTGCCATTGCTACCGCTATATTCCAATAAAATCCGAGATGTAATGACATCACCACCAGTCCCCAGTATGCGCAAAACATATGTATCTGTCTGGCTGTCATATATATTCCGGAAATCTTTATCCATTTAAATATGTGATTTGACAATAATATTCCACTTATCATGGAACCCATTATAAGAATAAGCATGATGATAACCAGTACTGTCTGTATCACTCTGAACGCATTATATTTTCCTTTCCTTACAGAGGTCACCCATTTATGATTCAGTATGTAATGTGAAATAAAAAGCACAAGCATCGCCATACCAATCCACTCATGTGCAGTCTCGCTGAGCAGACTATATGGCATAAGAAGAAGCAAACATATCGTCATTCCTATATCTATCAATATTTTTGCTGTAAATCGTTTATTTTTCATATCCTACCTCTTATCTAAAGCATTCATATTGTCTTCCCAAAAAGATATTGCACGATCAATCCATCCTTCTGCTACAGTCCCCTCTCCCAATCCAAATCCATGAGAAAGGTCTTTAAATACTTCTATTTTTGTATTTGGGCCATTTTGTTGTATCTGGGAAATATAATTTTCCATACTTCTGTATGATGCAATTCCGTCACTTGTTCCGACACAGGCATAGGTTGGCGACTCCATTCCTGTCACCTGGGAAAGTCCTGTATACTGCATAATCACCGCAGCCGGTGCAGGATATTCTTTTTCTCCAAAGTAAGCTGTTCCATAAGAACCAAGCCAGGCCGCCATCCTTGCTCCTGCTGAGCCACCCCAGAGAGAATAATCCGTCATATCAATCTGTAGTTTCTCTGCATTTTCATGTAAAAACGCAATTGCTCTGGCAAGATCCTCACAGGCAGTCTGTGCTCCCGGACGATAAATAAGAGCAAATGCATTATAGCCTTTCTTTGACAATTCTAAGGCATGAGGAAAGCTATCATGTATTCCGGCTACATATACAAAGCCTCCTCCTGCATTGATAATCGTTGTTTTTGCTCCTGCATTTCCCCGAAAGAAAAATAAACCTGTATCCTTTTTATCCGCATCTGCCTGCATTTCTTCTTCACTGTATATTGGATAAAAAATCTGCTCACCATTCATTGCCTGATTTTTCATATAATTTACGATTTCTACTGTTTTATCGGTGTTGACTTCGCTGTACCACGGCAAAATAGAGCTGACGTCTTTTAATTTCAGATTGTCCTCTATTTCCATATCTACCGGAAATATGAGTCTGCCATAATCATCGAAAGCTGAATCATGGATAACATCATTTATATTACTCTCTGCATTAAAACTTTCTTTTTCATTCATATTGATATCCTTCTCTGTCACGCTCTCTTGCTCTGTTTTTCCTGTTTCCAACGTTTTTTCTTCCCCGATTGCCAGATTCCGGACTGTTGTGCTACACCCACTGAACATGATAACAGTCATGATGATTCCTCCAAGAGCTATCCTCTTTATCTGCATATAGTATCCTCCATTTTCACTTCAGCTAAAGTATAACAAAACGAGACTCCATTAGAAGTCTCGTTTTGTTATTCAGTATTAACCTTTAGGTTTCTACTCACATGTATTCAATTTTTATTTTACCTTGTTAATAGCATTTATCAGCCGCTTAACCTTAATGGACGGTTTTTTCGAATGAAGAACTCCAAACGGCATAGTATAATCCCACTCTACTGGAATGATTCTGATCAGTGGATGAACACTTTCCCAGCTCTTGAATGCCAGTAATACCTCATTATTGTTTTCGCATCGGTTAAATGCTTCTACATTGTACAGATTAAAGTCTACAATATTGATTTCAGGATGATTTTTCATCATATCATCCCTTAGCATATCGCCATAATAACTCCATCCTCTTTGCATGATCATAAGATTTTCTCCAGCCAGATCATCAAGTGTAATTTTTTCTTTTTTTGCCAGCCTGTGATGAATTGATACCGCCACACAAAATGGTTCTCTTGAAATCTCAGTGCCATCACAGCCTCTGAGTTCAAGCATTGTTTCATCAAAGATTCCAGCTATCACATCAATATTCTTTCCCATATTAGCTAGTATCTCTCTTGCATTCTCTGGTGTATTTTCAAATGTAATCAATTTAAACTTCATCTCCGGATATATTTTCTGTATCTTAGGCCAAAGTTCCACAAAAACTTCCGGTGGCGTCATCGGAGATATTCCAACACGAATGATTTCTTCATTATGATTCATTGCTTCCTGCGCCCGTATCAACGATTCTTTTGAATATTGAATCAGATATTTTGCATCCTGATAGAGCGATTTACCAGCTTCCGTAATAATAAGACCTCTGTGTGTTCTTTCAAATAATTGCAAATTTAAGCTGTTTTCCAAAGAATTTATCTGTTTAATAACCGCAGGTGCACTTATATATAATTCTTCTGCCGCTTTACTAAAACTTCCAGCTTCTGCAACGCAGATAAATGTATCAAGTTGTGGATTATACATCATGTAATTCACTCCTCTTTGTGATTTTAAATCATCTGAAATGCTTTCAGTGCCCCAATAATTGCCTCTTCTTTCTCCTTCGGACATTGTGGTTGCTTTGCTCCCTCTGACCTAGGAATATTAAAATTCTTTGCTAATTCAATTCCACACTTTCTCTTCACCTGTGCAATATACAGATTAGATACCTTCATCCCATCATTATACTCTGCAACATACTTCTTTATCTTCTCATAAGTAGCCTTGCTCTCAGACGCCGTTAAATCCATCTCGTACATGTCAAGTCTCACATTCACATGATGCTTCGCTTCGTGGAGTTTGGACAATAAACATACTGTCTCGATATGAACCGTATTCGGGAACTGATCTACCGCTGTAGCTCGCTTAACTTTATATCCTGCTGCCTCAAACACTTCCAGATCTCTCGCAAGACTTGTCGGTTTGCAACTGATATATACCATCTGTTCAACCCCGAAATCAATAATCTTCTGAATCGCTTTTGGATGGATTCCATCTCTAGGAGGGTCAAGTACGATAAAGTCTGGCTTATCTTCTAATTCATCCACAACCTTTAATACATCTCCTGCAATAAATTCACAATTATCCAATCCATTTAATTCTGCATTGACTTTCGCTGCCTCTACCGCTTCCTCAACGATCTCGACTCCAACAACTTTCTTAGCAACTGGTGCTAACATCTGTGCGATCGTTCCAGTTCCACTATACAGATCAAAGATCACTTTATCTTTTGTCTCCCCAACAAAATCTCTGGCAGTCTTATAAAGTACCTCTGCCCCTAATGTGTTTGTCTGGAAGAATGAAAATGGTGAAATCTTGAATTTTAATCCTAAAATTTCCTCATAGAAATAATCCTGTCCATATAAAATATCTATTTTGTCTGCCTGTACCACATCTGCAAGGCTGTCGTTTGTTGTATGAAGAATCCCAATGATCTTTCCACTCAATGGTAATTCTAATAATGCATCTCGAAGTTTGGTAAGATCTGCTTCTACCTGCGATGTCGTTACAATATTTACCAAAATATCTCCAGAACTTTCTGCTCTTCTTACAACTAAATGTCTGAAATATCCTTCATGACGCATCTTATGATAGAATGGCAGCTCCATCTGTTGTGCGATATTTAATGCACATTTTACGATCAGATTGTAATCATTGTCTACAATCTGGCAGTCTGTGATGTTTACAATATCATGGAATGTGTTCTTTTTGTGCATTCCCAATGCTAATGGACCGTCTTTTACCTCATCACCAAAAGAGAATTCCATTTTATTGCGATACCCATGCACTTTGGGACTTCCTTTGATTTCTTCCCATATATCATCATTGACATAATCTTTTAACAGATCACGTACCATTCCCTCTTTGATCTTTAACTGGTTTTCATAAGATACCGTCTGATAAAAACATCCCCCACATATTCCAAAGTGTGGACAGACTGGTTTTGCATCTTCTAATGGAGATTTCTCTAATACATCTAACAATCTTACCACACAGCCACTTTTTCTCTTCTTGGTAACCTGCCCTTTGATCGTCTGCCCATCAATGACACCTTTGACTGTAACTTTCTGATCTTCGCAGATAAATGTTCCCTTATTTGGGAATTCTGTCTTTATGATCTTTCCTTCAATGATATCTTTTTTCTTCATTGTCATCCCTTTCTTATCTTATCAAATCAAACCTATCGCAGAAAAAAGATGGAAATACCACCTACGATACTTCCATCATTCATATTATAGCATTAATTCGTCAAACTGTTCTTTGTAATATCCATGGGCATAATGTGCCTGTCCTTCTTCGTCAATCTCCATAATAAGAAATGTTGGCTTCCTTCCTGGCTGACGAGGATAAGATATACTTCCTGGATTCAAGATCGTTACATCATCCCCAATCTCAATATATGGCACATGAGTATGTCCATACATTACAACATCATATCCATATTCCAAAGCATGTTCTCTTAAATAATCCACACCTGAGTTTACATAATAGCCATGTCCATGAGTCACTAATACTTTATAATCGCCAATTCTCACTTCTTCTTCGCTTGGCAGATCTAAGTAGTAATCATTGTTTCCTGCGACCATAACTACTGGGCAGTCCGCTATTTCTCGTATGTATGAATCTCCACGTTCCACATCTCCGCAATGGATCATCATATCGATGTCGCCTACCTGTTTTAAAACTCCCTCGATATCATCATTGCGTCCATGGGAATCACTGATCACCAATATCCTCATAAACTTTCTCCTTGTTTTATTTACAAAACTTCTCGTATACGTCTCAGTGCTTCGCCTCTGTGACTGATCGCATTCTTCTCATCACTGCTCAGTTCGGCACTATACTTCCCATATTGTGGTAAATAGAAGATCGGATCATATCCAAATCCATTCTCTCCTTTGATCTCATATCCTATAATCCCTTCCATAGTACCACGAATCACCTTCGTTTGTCCATCTGGAAATGCAGCTGCGACCGCACAAACGAATCTTGCACTTCTCTTCTCTTCTGGTACATCTTTTAATCTTTCAAGGATCACACTGTTTTTCTTCACATAAGAAGTATCTTCTCCAAGATATCTGGAAGAATAGATTCCAGGTTCTCCATTTAGTGCATCAATTTCTAATCCTGAATCATCTGCAAGTGTTAACTGTCCTGTAACTTCCATCACCGCTTTTGCTTTGATCAACGCATTTTCTTCAAATGTTTTTCCATCTTCTACGATGTCAATGTCTACTCCTGCTTCTTTCATAGAAATGATCTCGTATTTGGATTCATCAAGGATCTCTCTGATCTCTTTCATCTTATGTTCGTTGCCCGTGGCAAAGATTAATCTCTGTTTCATTATTTTCTCCTTCTTGGCGGTTTCGGTCCAAGGTACTGGTAAAACTCTCCTCGGATCATTCCATTGTAAACTTTACGTTTCTTTGTTGGTTTTCCAAGATATTTTTCTGTATCCTCATAAGAAGTGATGACATACTTAGACCATGTATCCAAGCGGTCAAATGCTTCTTTCATCTCTGTATATAGCTGTGGGAGAGTCTCCTGATCTTCCAGTCGTTCTCCATATGGAGGGTTAGCAATGATAAATCCATATGGCTTTGGATGTCGTAAATCTTTGACCTCTCTTTGCTGAAAATGAATCAAGTGATCAACTTCTGCATCCTGAGCATTCTGTCTTGCGATCTTTAACATTCTTGGATCTTTGTCATATCCCTGAAGATCCATCTCTATATCATGATTGACCAGATCATTTGCCTCATCAATGGTATCATACCATGCTTTCTTTGGCAGGAAATTGCTCCAATGTTCAGATTCAAAAGAACGGTTCATTCCTGGTGCCATGTTCATCCCCATCATTGCCGCTTCGATCAAAAATGTTCCACTTCCGCAGAATGGATCGACTAAGATTCGATCCTTATGCCATGGTGTGAGCATAAGAAGAGCTGCTGCCAGTGTCTCACGGATTGGTGCTTCACTGACCAACTTACGGTATCCTCTCTTATGAAGCGGTATACCTGTTGTATCTAAACTAATCGTCACCTGATCCTTTAAAATAAATACGCGGACCGGATAATCATCTCCATCTTCATTAAACCATGATACTTTGTATTTAGACTTCATACGATCAACCATAGCCTTCTTGACAATTGACTGGATATCCGGTGCGCTAAACAATTTACTCTTCGCTGTTGATGCCTTCTTTACCCAGAAACGTCCATTCTCTGGAATATAATCTTCCCATGGAAGTTTCTTTGTTCCTTCAAACAGATCATCAAATGTATATGCTTTAAAAGAACCTATTTTTAATAAGATTCTTTCTGCTGTTCTTAAAAATATATTTGCACGGGCAATCCCATCTAAATCTGTACGAAATGTTATTCGCCCGTCTTCTACTTTAACAATTTCATATCCTAAGTCCAGGATCTCTCTTTTTAATACTGCTTCCAGCCCAAAATGGCATGGTGCAATCAGTTCAACTGTCTTCACTCAATTCTCCTTTGTATTTTTATTCTGTTCCTATTCTACCGTTTTCCTTATTTTTCGTCAACTGTCAACTTTTGTAACATGCTAAGCCTCTGACTTATTTTGTTCTTTTTCTTTCATATAATAATAGACACCACCGATGATATTATAAACTTCAAATCCATCTTTCCTCAAGTGTCTGGCTGCCATCATACTCTGTCCGCCGAAATCACAATAAACAATGATCTTTTTCCCTTCCATCTGTTCATAACACTCTTTTAAGATTCCATAGGGACAGCTGATCGCATTTTCTAAATGCCCTTCTTTGTACCGTTCTTCCTCTCTGACATCCATCAAAATATAATGCTTTTTATCTCTTGAAAGCTTGATTCCCTCTTTTAATGATATATTTTCAAATTCCATAAAAGTCCTCTTTTTGTTAGCATATGCACATCACAGACTCTTGGAACTAACAAGTATTTTCTATAGAAAAGAGGAATCCTTATGCCGATTTCACAAGGATTCCTCTTTTCTAATTAATACTCATCATTTGCATTTTTGCTGCTGTTTGTTGAACTATTCTGACTTTTGTTTTTATTCTGGTTCTTTGATCTGTTAGATCCTCCGCTGTTGCTTGTATTGGAAGACTGATTTTTGTTACTTGAATTCGAACAATTCTTTGCCATGTTCATTCTCCTTTCTTTTTAGTACAGCATTATTTTGTGCGAAATCTCTTTCATATATACACAAAAAAAATTATTTTACTTTTATTTTACTTTTTTTAAAAAAATCACTTGATTTTTTTCAACCAATCATATATCATGAACTTATCGAGGATATGTTTATTTTCGATTATAACCCCTTATTAATTTATTTATACTCCCCTCAAAAAGAGCAGATTTCCCTATCTGCTCTTTTTACTATTTATCTTTAATGTTTTTAAAAATGTACAAATGATTTTATTGACATTTTCTATAGTATGTGTATAATTAAGATTGTTCAAGAACAAAGGCGTTCCGATCATAGGATTGGAGCGCCTTTTTTTGTATATCAATGGTAATTCCTTGGGTCTTCTCCATCGATATACGAAATTCTTTCTTAAGACTTTATACATAACCGCGTACTAGTTTTTGACAAGTTTTTGGCATCTTGCAGACAAGAGTAACGGACACATCATTGACTTGAACACAGACTTGCTATGTTGACTAGAATGAGACTGACAATGATGACTAGAACGAGACTAGAGTGAGACGAATCATAATGACTAGTTTTGAAACTTAAAAGTAAGACCCAGCACAATACCCAAACTACATATGACATTAGAGAAGCCTCGGACAAATGTCCGAGGCCTTTCTCTTTGTATACATTTTTAGATCAATTCCGATTGTTTTACAGCATTTCGTCTGGTTTCTGACGGTCTTCCGGACGCATAAATCCTGCGAGTAAAAGTTGATAACTTCCAAAATAAGAAATAAACATCCACGCCATTCCTGTAAATATCGCAGAACCGGCAGTAACACCAATCGTTTCCACCAACTCAAATATAACTCTGGCATAAATAGACAGCTTAAAGATCTTTCCAAAGGATACATCTTCTCGATTCTTACGGTCCATTCTTGTTCTCTGATTAAAATATGTGAGCATTGTAATAAAAATACAGACTGTTAAATAAGAAATAATATTTGCAATCCATTGTGTAAAGAACATGATCACAATAAAAATACGGATCATCGGCACCATAGATAGCATTGCCTGATTATTGAATTCAACATTCTTCATATTTTTAAATGAAAAAGTATTCATCATGTTTCCAACAGCTGTATTCTTTACCACCATCTCATTCTTAGCAAATACCAGTTCCATCTGATACCTATTGCTTAAATCTTCAGTTGATACTTTATCCTTGGATGTATCTGCCACAAAATGTACACCGCCGATCTCAAAATCCATCTCCTGATCAACAGATAATGTTCCATCTTTTAATTCAAATGAAGGCAGTCTGTTTAAAATAAAATTCTTCCATCCACCAACACTAACTGTAAATCCTGCAACATCCATTCCATATCCGAGAATCGTTGTGATCAATGTGATCGCTGCAAGAAATAAAATAACTTTCCCTTTTGCAAGGTTAAGAAGTCTTTTGTACTGGCTTGGTTTTAAGCAGGCGATCTTAAACTGCTCAAACCAGCTGATTTTCTCTGATTTGTCCATAAATGATTATTCTCCGTATACAATACTTTTCAGTAATTCGTCCTTCTCTTTTGTTCCTTTGATGATTTCTACTAATTTGGCTGCAAAATCAATCGCTGTTCCCATTCCACGACTTGTAATGATTTTTCCATCTACTACAACTTTATCTGTCTGGTAATCTGCGGATTTTAATTCTTCTTCCATCGCTGGATATGAAGTTGCCTTTCTTCCTTCTAGAAATCCGTATTTTTCAAATACTGTTGGTGCTGCACAGATGGCTGCAAGATACTTCTCGTTCTTATACGCCTTCTGAAGTAATTTTCCAAGTCCTTCATGATCTTTTAGATGAAGCGTTCCTGGCATTCCTCCTGGAAGTACATACATTGCTCCCTCCGCTTCTAATACTTCATGAAACATGATATCTGCTTCAACTTCAATACGATGTGCACCAATGATATTTCTGGAACTTCCGATAGAGACTGTAACTGTTGGAATCTCCGCACGTCGCAGCATATCAACTACAGTTAAACCTTCGATTTCTTCAAATCCATCTGCTAAAAATACAAAAACTTTTCCCATCATAATTCTTCTCCTTTATTCTTTCTATATTATAACATCGTTCTTCTTTTCTTCCTCTTCTTTATTATTACAATAACTTTAAAGAAAAAATGGTAAAAAGTCAACCCGTCTTAGCCTTACTGGTATTTCTTTTCTATTTTCAATTGACATTTTCGTTAAGAATCGGTAAAATAGATTTCGATAAATTATATGTATGTTTCCGTAGCTCAGCTGGATAGAGCGACCGCCTCCTAAGCGGTAGGCCGGGTGTTCGAATCACCTCGGGAACACTTCATGTGCCGGAGACTTATGCCTCGTTTCCGGCACTTTATGTTTATAAGGAGGAATCTCAATGAAAGGTTTATTTATTATCAACCCATCATCCGGTAAACAAAATATTGATTCTATGTTACGAGAGATCATGGCAACATTGATCCTTGATCAAATTTGTTCCCATGTTGATGTTTTTTACACAAAAGGCAAGGATGATGCGAAGAATCGTGCTGCCGAATTAAAACCAGGAGATTATGATTTTATTGTATCTGTTGGTGGTGACGGTACATTAAATGAAGTTACGAATGGTCTGATCTTAAGTGAAAGTAATATTCCTATGGCAATCATTTCTGCTGGAACAGTCAATGATTTTGCTACATATATGAAACTTCCTCAGACTGCGGATGGTTTCTGTCAGATGATCAAAGACTTCCAGACAAAAAAGGTTGATGTTGGACGTGTCAATAACGAATACTTCATCAATGTTCTGGCTGCAGGTATGTTAACAGATATCGCTTACAAAGTTCCAAAAGATAAGAAAGCCGTTCTTGGTAAGATGGCCTATTATCTGGAAGGTGTAAAAGAATTTCCAAAACAGCTTTCACAAAATATGACTTTAACATTTAACAGTAAGGAGTATTCTGGAACTGAAGATATCATGTTGTTCTTGGTCGCAAACTCAAAGAGTGTCGGAGGTTTTGCAGATGCGGCTCCTCTTGCATCTGTTTCTGACGGATATTTAGATGTTATGATCATCAAGAAAATGGCACTTCTTACAGAAGCACCAGATTTGATCTTTAAATTATTCCAGGGAGAACATCCAAAGCATCCTTCTATCGAATATTTCCAGACGAAGGAATTATCTGTTCTTCCAACAGAACAAACTGCCGGGATCGCCATCGATTATGATGGTGAAATATTAGAAGAAGGACTCCCAGTCGATATCTCTATCGTACCAGAAGCCCTTAATCTGATTATTTTACGTACAACTAATTAATCTGTACTAATAATTAATGAAGTTTCACAGAACCAATCTGTTTTCCATCATAACTTATGATATATTTATTATCTTTACATTTATATGTAAGTTTGGAAGCAGATTGGTTTTTTTCTAACATCACTGTCACGTCATTTAAATGTTTTAATGGAATCTTATATGGAGATAATTCATTTCCTGTTTTTAAGAAACCATATGTATCATCTTTCAGTACTGTATTCATTGTCTTAAATGGTGCGATTGTCTTATAATTGTTAAATCCATAATTTAACATCTTGATCGTATCTTCATATAACTCATATCCATGTGCACAAAGATCTACTACAATCAGTTCTTGATCTCCTCTCTTGGCAAATGTTACAAGAGTCCCTCCTGCTTTTGTTGTATATCCTGTTTTACCACCTTCAACACCATCATAGTTAAACATTGTTCGTTTCACCATCTTATGATGATTCCAAAGCTCTTTTCCATGTTTATCTTTGTTCGTTGGTGCAATATAATAATTAGGTTTGCATGCAACATAACGGAATGTTTCATTTTCAAGTGCTGCTTTTGAAATCTTTGCCATATCTCTTGCTGTTACATAATGATCATCATCATGCAATCCGTTGGTTGTTACAAAATGAGAACCTGTACATCCAAGTTCTTTTACTTTTTTATTCATCAGTTCTACGAATTTCTTTGTAGTTCCTGCTGTATGTTCTGCTGCTCCGTTACATGCCTCATTCGCAGATTCTAACATGATCGCATTCAGTACATCGATCAATGGAATCTTCTCTCCTGCCTTAATTCCGATATGTGTACTTCCTGGCTCAATACTGTTAACTGCATAACTTGAAAATGTAACTTCATCATATAAATCTTTGTTATTCTCAATCGCAACCAATGTTGTTAAGATCTTTGTGATACTTGCTGGATAATGACGGTCATCTACCTTCTTTGCATACAAAATCTTTCCTGATTTCGCATCAATGACGATTCCTGATCTTCCATAGATCTTTGGCTGTTTTGCCGTTGTTTTTTCTGCTGTTGCAACACCATCTGCTGCCTGAACATTCACCTGTGGTGTCTGAAGTTGTGTCGCTGCAAACAATGACATGACCGCCATTACAGTAATTTTCTTGATGATCTTTTTCATGATTTTCTCTCCTTTGTATGTTAGATCAGACCAAATTTCTTCAAGCCTTTTTCAATTCCATCTTCATCAACTCTTGCTGTCTGATATGGTGCGATTTCTAATAATTCTGGTACAGAATTACCCATTGCAACACCATATTTTACATATTTGATCATATCGATATCATTGGCACTGTCACCAAATGCATAAGAATCTTCTCTTGAAATTCCTGTATGATCAAGGATCACTTCTATTCCCTTCGCCTTATTAACACCTAATGGTACAAATTCTACTGAATTTACAGGCTCATGATATGTTCCTTTGTATTTGTGTCCAAGGATCTCTTCGATCTCTGGTTTCTTTGAAAGCTCCATATGATGGTATGTCCATTTTGGAACATCCACTGCTTCATTTAATGGATATAATGTTGTTTTACAGTCTGCTTCTGTTTTATTCTTCATCGCAATATAATAATCATCTGTGTTCTCCGGATCATAATATCCATATTTTTCTCCTTCTAAGATGATTCCGATCTTCTGTTTCTTTCCCCAGTCGATCACTGTCTGTACTTCTTCTGGTGTCATCAGTTCCTGATGCAGGATCTTGCCTTCATACTCTACATAAGTTCCTGCCCCTAAGATCACTCCATCAAATCCCATATGGAAATATTCTTCTGGAATCATTCCCTTGCTTCTTCCCGTGCACATAACGATCTTGTGCTCATTTGCGATCAACCGATTCAATGCATTAACTGTTGATTCTGGAATTCCGATTCTAGAATCATATAATGTTCCATCGATGTCAAAAAATATTATCTTACTCATTGTTTCCCTTGTTCTCCATTAAATATTCTCTATCTGCCAATCAATTGGCGCTAGTCCATGTTCTTTCAAAAATTCATTTGCCTGACTAAAATGATGGCATCCGAAAAATCCTCTATATGCTGATAACGGGCTTGGGTGCGGTGCTTCTAATATCAAATGATTCGGATTATCAAGTAATGCTTTCTTACTCTGTGCTGGACGTCCCCAAAGCATAAATATGATCGGACGGTCCTGTTGATTCAACACTCTGATCGCCGCATCAGTAAACTCCTCCCATCCAATACCTCTGTGAGAATTCGCACGATGTGCCTGTACAGTCAATACTGTGTTTAACATCATAACACCCTGGTCTGCCCATTTCTTTAGATATCCATTATTCGGAATATAGCATCCAAGATCTTCGTTCAATTCTTTATAAATATTAACCAATGATGGGGGCGCTTCTACTCCAGGTTTTACAGAAAATGACAATCCATGTGCCTGTCCATCTCCATGATATGGATCCTGCCCTAAGATCACAACTTTTACATCCTTTACTGGAGTAAAATGAAATGCATTAAAGATATCGTCAGCTGGTGGAAAGATCAGCTTAGTGTGATATTCATCCATAACTTTTTGGTATAATTTCCTATAATATGGCTTTTTGTATTCTTCTTTTAAATAATCTGCCCAGTCATTCGTAATTGGCGGCATTTTTCGACCTCCTTTTTAAAATCTTTTCCCATTATATCATAATTTGTAGTAAAATAAAATTCGATATGAATATGAAAAGAAAAGGAGGGTATTATTTTGAAGCAAATGAAAAGCTTACTGGAAAATCCCCACGGATTTTCTGTCTCACTTGTATTTGACGGACTGCTTGTCGGAATCTTTGCCGGATGCATTTCTGTCATTTACCGCCTGCTTTTAAATAACGCTGAAAAACTATTATTTACGATCATTGCATTTACTAAAACAAGGCCTTTCTGGATAGCTGTCTGGTTTATCGTTTTGATCGTTATGGGACTGATCGTTGGATGGCTCATGTCTTGGGAAGGCATGGCTTCTGGAAGTGGTATCCCACAGGTTCAAGGAGAGCTGAAAGGTTATTTAAATCAGAACTGGCACCGTGTTCTTTGTTCTAAGATCATTGGTGGAACTTTATGTATTCTTGGAGGTTTATCTCTGGGACGCGAAGGCCCTTCCGTACAGCTTGGTGCCATGGTTGCAAAGGGTATTGCTAAGATTACAAAAAAATCTCAAACCAAAGAACGCTATATGATGACTTGTGGTGCAGGTGCCGGTCTTGCCGCTGCCTTTAATGCACCGCTTGCAGGTGTGATGTTTTCACTGGAAGAATTACAGAAGAACTTTAACAGCTCTATGTTAGTCTGCATCATCTCTGGATGTGTAACTTCCGATTTTATTTCAAAAAATGTCTTTGGATTATCTCCAGTTTTTGATTTTCATTTAAAGGCTGCTCTTCCTCTTGTACATTATTGGATGTTAATACTTCTTGGAATCCTGCTTGGGCTTTGTGGTGCTTTTTATAACTTTATCATGTTGAAAGGACAGGATTTATTTGGAGCAATGAAAAAAATCCCAGCAAAATACCGTATCGTATTTCCTTTTGTAGTATCTGGGATCGTTTGTTACACGCTGCCTTCTATCTTAGCAGGTGGACATGCTATGATCTCTCTGATCACAGGACATACTTTACTTGTCTCTACGATGTTATTATTATTAGTTGCTAAGTTTTTCTTCTCCGCCTTCTGTTTTGGTTCCGGGGCTCCTGGTGGAATCTTCTTTCCACTGTTGATTCTCGGTGCATACCTTGGGGCGATCTATGGAACACTGGTGATTCAGGCAAGTGGAATTCCTTCTTATTACTTAGTGAACTTTATTACGATCTCCATGGCTGGATTCTTTACAGCGATCGTACGTGCACCGATCACAGGTATCCTGCTGATCGCTGAGATGACTGGTACATTTGAACACTTCCTTTCACTGGCAGTTGTTTGTATCATCAGCTATCTTGTTGCACATCTGTTAAAGAGTGAACCAATTTACGAAAGTCTGCTAGGACGAATTCTTGCTAAAAATGGCTTTAAAGAAAGCGAAGATGCTGATCATAAGGTTCTTCGTGGTTTTGCCGTTGGCACTGGTTCCATTGCAGCCAAACAGCTTGTAAAAGATATTCCATGGCCAGAACATTGCTTGATCGTTACTTTAAATCGTGGCGATGAAGAGATCATTGCTCGAGGAAGCACTGAAATTCATGTTGGCGATACGATCATTGCCTTGATCGACGATAATTATCTTGGAATGGTCACGGAAAGCATTCAGCTAATCTGCGGTGAGATCATTCCTGAATAATTTTATATTCAATTTACTTTTATTGAGAAAGTTTTCAGTTTTTATATGTTGCGATTGACTAACCTTACTTTTGACTAATAAAATATAAGAAAGAAATACATCATATAAGTTCGAAGGAGGGATTATCATGCAACCATTAACAAAAGTCATGCAGGGAGCGACTTGCACTGTCAAGTGGGCATTAGGCTTACCTGAAACTGTTGAAAAGCTCCGCGAACTGAAGATTGAACAGGGAAGTAAACTGCAAGTTGTTTGTAAAAGCAGCGATTATATGATCATCGGCGTTGGATCAAAACGGTATGCTGTTGGGAATGAAATTGCTGGAAGAATTCAGGTTTAGATAATTATAAAAATAAATAAGAACGAGAAAATCTCCATATAACTTGATTTTCTCGTTCTTATTTTGTTTGTATTTGCATCATAAATCAATACTCGTATTGTTCAGGATATCCCCTGCCTGTTGATTCTCTCAAGTCCATCGACATCATGATCTGCATGTCTTCCTTTGATAATTCAAAATCAAAGATATCCGCATTCTGTATGATCCGTTCTTTGTGGACAGATTTTGGAAGGCTTACGATCCCTCTCTGCAAATGCCAGCGTAAGATGATCTGTGCAGGTGTTTTATTGTATTTTTTAGCAATAGCTACGATTTCTGGTTCTGAAAGCTGTTTTCCTTTGCCTAGAGGTCCCCATGCTTCTACAACAATATCATGTTCCTGGCAATAATTTACGGTCTCTTCCTGCACAAGGAATGGGCAGATTTCAATCTGATCAACCGCTGGTGCAATGTTAGCTGTTACTTCTAATTGTTTTAAATGTTTTGGACGAAAATTGCTGACTCCTATATTCTTGATCAGTCCTTGTTCATAATATTTCTCAAGAACTTTCCAGGAACCTTTGACATCATTGATCGGCCAGTGTAATAAATACATATCCACATATTCAAGTCCAAGCTCTTTTAATGTCTTTTCAAATGCAGCTTCTTGTTTTCCTTCTACCATATCTTCGTACCACATCTTACTTGTCACAAAGATTTCCTCTCTTGGGATCTCGCAATCTCTGACAGCTGCTCCAACCAGCGCTTCATTCTCGTAATAGGCTGCTGTGTCTATATGACGATAGCCTGATGATAATGCATCAAGACATGCCTGATATGCTTCGTCCCCGCGGCTGTCCCAGCTTCCGAGTGCCATCACTGGTATTTCATTTCCATTGTTTAATTTAAACGTTGAACTTACATTCATGTCTTCCTCCTTGTATCTGTTATCTTTGTCTTTATACTACAACTGGAACCATCGTCCCTTGATAGTTCCTATTATAATCGATTTCTTGCTATTTATAAATGCAAATGATAAAATCAACATAACAGGCAATGGAAAGGAGCGTGTACAGAAATGGATAGGAAGCTGAAACTACCCATAGGAATTGATAATTTTGAAAAAATTCGAAAAGAAAATTTCTATTATGTAGATAAAACAAAGCTGATCGAACAACTTCTTGAACGATGGGGAGAAGTGAATCTATTTACAAGACCACGCCGTTTCGGAAAAACATTGAATATGAGTATGCTGAAGTATTTCTTTGAGATTGGGACCGATCAAACATTATTTGATGGACTTTATATTTCAGATAATCCGCAGCTAAAAGAAGAATACATGGGAAAATTTCCAGTCATATTTCTTTCTTTAAAAGGAGTCGAAGGCCTTACGTTCGAAAATGCAAAATATCGATTGATGCAGCTAGTTGGAAGGGAAGCTAATCGTTTTCATTTTTTATCAGATAGTGATCGACTGACAGAAGATGATAAAAAAATATATCATGCAATGATTTCTTTGAGTGATGGAATGTATTCGATGAATGAAGAAGTATTGATTTCATCCCTAAAGATATTATCAGAATTGCTATATAAGCATTATGGGAAGAAAACCATCCTTTTAATTGATGAGTATGATGTACCTTTAGATAAGGCATTTCAGAACGGATATTACAAAGAAATGACAACATTGATCCGAGGAATGTTTGGAGAGGCACTTAAGACAAATGATTCTTTGCAATTTGCAGTATTAACAGGCTGTCTTCGTGTTTCAAAAGAAAGTATTTTTACAGGACTTAATAATTTTAAAGTCGTATCTATTACAGATTCACGCTTTGATGAGCAATTTGGATTTACTGATGAAGAAGTTCAAAGGCTATTAGCTGATTATCATTTGAAAGATCATATAGAAGAAACGAAAGAATGGTATGATGGTTATCATTTTGGAGATACCGATGTATACTGTCCATGGGATGTTGTCAATCATGTAGACTGCCTTCTGGAAGATCCGAATGCAGAGCCTCAATCCTACTGGATCAACACAAGTGGAAATGATCTTGTAAAAAGATTTATTGATAAAGCTGATAAGACAACCAGAAATGAAATTGAACGATTGATTGCGGGTGATATGATAGAAAAATCAATTCGAATGGAATTGACTTATGATGAGATTGATAACAGTATTGATAATCTTTGGAGTATTTTATTTACAACAGGATATTTAACACAGCAAGGAAAATCAGAACGAGGAGTATATCGTCTGGTGATTCCGAATAAAGAAATCCGAGAAGTTTATATTTTACAGATTCAAGAATGGTTTAAGGACAGCGTTTTGCATAACAGAGAACCAATAAACCAGCTTTTAAAAGCAATCAAAGAAGGCGATGCCGATACAGTTGAAAAAGACTTAACGAAGATTCTTGTAAATACGATCAGCATCTTTGATACGAAATCCAGAAAAGAAGAAAAAGAAATTTTTTATCATGGAATTGTTTTAGGATTATTACGATGTGAATCTGAATGGCTGATTCAATCAAACATAGAATCTGGAGATGGACTGGTAGACATTCTGATCGAGACAGAGGATCCAGATGCAGGAATCATAATAGAACTAAAATATGCCCAAACATTTCAGGGACTTTCTAAAGCTTGCGAAAATGCAATGCGGCAGATTAGGGAACGCAGGTATGATGAACGGTTAAGAAATGAAGGACGAAATGATATTCTTGCATACGGAATTGCTTTTTGCAAGAAAAAATGTAAAGTGGTTGTGGAACGGCTGTAGAGAATAAAAAGAAAGCTTTGATCGGTGGGATAAATGCTGTCTTCCATACACACCACTTGAATTTTTCAATCTTGTAATTGTCCACTCTATAGACTTCAGGTATATGATAAAAAATAAATAAGCAACCGAAAA
>UMET01009727.1_pt1 | contig 26413 bp, 22 predicted proteins | sample 1964821 | NCBI WGS metagenome assembly UMET01 (sample SAMEA4836027, study PRJEB28245) | human gut metagenome | biome: gut microbiome; material: fecal sample | place: Denmark | collected 2008
GAATCTGACAACGCCTAATCATTTTGTTTTCAGACTTGCTTTTCACCATACACCTTTTCTTATTGATAAATCATCCCTTTATCCACAATCTCCCTCGCACACGCTTGTATATTATTCATTCTCGCTACCCATTCCATCTGATTTTCTGCCTTTAACTGTTCTGTAACCGCCTGTCAATCATTCTCTAACCATAAAACCACTGGATTACAAGAATAATGGCTCTTATGCAACTGTTATCAATTTGTTATCAAAAGACTTTTGAAAGTGCCGCAAACCCGCATAGACACTAGATTTTTACGATACTCCAACTTATTCAAACTCAATCGTTGCCGGCGGTTTCCCAGTACAATCATACAGTACCCGGTTAACCCCTTTCACTTCATTGACGATTCTGCTGGTTACTTTTCCCAGGACTTCCCATGGCAGGTCGGCGCTTTCTGCAGTCATGAAGTCGCTTGTAAGTACCGCCCGCAGGGCAATCGCATAATCGTAGGTTCTTTCATCGCCCATGCATCCTACAGAACGCATATTGGTAATGGCGGCAAAGTACTGTCCCAGGTCTTTGGAGATTCCGGCTTTTTCGATTTCTTCCCGATAAATAGCGTCTGCATCCTGTACGATGCGGACTTTTTCAGGTGTTACCTCGCCGATGATACGAACGCCCAGTCCCGGTCCGGGGAATGGCTGACGGAATACCAGATATTCCGGGATTCCCAGTTCCAGTCCGGCTTTTCTTACTTCATCCTTGAACAGATCCCGCAGAGGCTCGATGATTTCTTTAAAGTCTACATATTCGGGAAGTCCGCCTACGTTGTGGTGGGATTTGATCACGGTAGATTCGCCGCCAACGCCGCTTTCCACCACATCCGGGTAAATGGTTCCCTGTACCAGGAAGTCCACTTTGCCGATTTTTTTGGCTTCTTCCTCAAAGACACGGATAAATTCTTCGCCGATGATTTTTCTCTTCTGTTCCGGTTCTTCCACACCCTGTAATTTTTTGTAAAAACGTTCCTGAGCATTGACGCGGATAAAGTTTAAGTCATAGTTTCCTTCCGGACCGAAAACAGCTTCCACTTCATCGCCTTCATTTTTTCGGAGCAGACCGTGATCTACGAATACGCAGGTTAGCTGATTTCCGACTGCTTTAGAAAGCATAACGGCAGCTACAGAGGAATCTACACCGCCGGAGAGGGCGCACAATACTTTTCCGTTGCCTACTTTTTCACGGATCGCCAAGATGGATTCTTCTACGAAGGAGTCCATTTTCCAGTCGCCAGTGCATCCACAGACGTTGTATACAAAGTTTGCCAGCATTTTTTTGCCTTCCAGTGTGTGAAGAACTTCAGGATGGAACTGGGTTGCATACAGCTGTTTTTCAGCATTTTCCACTGCCGCTACCGGGCAGTCCGGCGTATGGGCAATGATCTCGAATCCGGGAGCAGCTTTTTCTATATAATCGTTGTGACTCATCCAACAGATGGTCTTTTCGGATACATTTTCAAATAATTTGGAATTTTGATTTACAGATACTTCGATTTTACCGTATTCTCGGACGGGAGCTTTGCAGACGGTTCCGCCAAGCTGATGCATCATAAGCTGTGAACCATAGCAGATTCCCAGAATCGGCACACCCAGTTCGTATATTTTTTTGTCATAGGAAGGGGCGTCTTCCAGATAAACACTGTTTGGTCCGCCAGTGAAAATGATTCCCTTTGGGTTCAGAGCTTTTATTTTTTCCAAATCTGTTTTATAGGAATAGATTTCACAGTATACGTTACATTCGCGAACGCGTCTTGCGATCAACTGATTATACTGTCCGCCAAAATCAAGTACGATTACGGTTTCTCTTTTCATTCATGTATCCTCCTGAAATATTTTTAGCATTTTTTTATTATAAAATATAGGTTCTCTTTTTGACAAGTAAAAATATGCGGGGGATTTTCTTGATTTCCCGGCAATTCCACGAATTTTCAGTGTTCCCATGTCGATGACAGACATTCCTTTTTCCAGTATTCCAAAAGTTTTTCTTTCTTGTTCATCTGGGGATCATCCAAAACCACGGTCAGCAGTTTTTGGAGTGTCTCGCCCAATCCTGGACCCGGCTGCATACCTTCCTGTATCAGGTCTTTTCCCGTTACGGCAAGGGTTTTCAGAGAAACGCACTGTTTTTTTCTGAGAATTTCCAGATAAATATTCTCTACCTGTGTAATCCGTTGCAGTTTTTCTTCCCGGAGATAGTTGCTTTGCGCCAGGCAGTCTGCCCGTTGTACCTTAAGGAGAAGAGGAAAAAGATCTTCACCCACCTGATGAATGGCGCGGCGCACTGCTTTTGGGGTGGGAAGTGTGCGGTAGTCATGCCAGAAGACCAGTTTCGTTACCTGCTGTATGGTGTCATTGTCAAATTTCAGGCGGCGGAGAATTTTTTTCGCGATCTCCTGTCCGACTTGTTGATGTCCGTAAAAATGATCTATTCCCTGCTCATCGGTGGAGTGGGTTTCAGCTTTTCCCATATCATGGAACAGCATGGTGAGTCTCAAAACTTTGTCAGGTTCCACCTGGGGGAGTGAGAGAAGCGTATGTTCTCCAACAGTTCCTATATGGTGAGGGTTATTCTGGGGTGTTGTCATGATGCAGTCAAATTCTGGCATGATGATGCGGGTGATACCTGTCTCATATACGGTTTGCCATAATTGCGGGCGGTGGGAGAGCAGCAGTTTTACAATTTCTGTCTGGATACGTTCAGCGCTGATCTTCACCAGAGTGGGAGCCAATTCTACAATCGCCTGACGAGTATTTTCCTCTATGGTAAATCCCAGCTGTGCGGCAAATCGTACCGCTCTCAGAATTCTTAAAGCGTCTTCTCCGAAGCGTTTCCAGGGATCGCCTACGCAGCGGATGATTTTTTTCTGCAGATCCATCATGCCTCCGAATTGGTCGATCAATCCTTGTTCCGGGCTGTAGGCCATGGCGTTGATAGTAAAATCCCGGCGCTTCAGGTCTTCTGTCAGGTTGGAGGTGAACTGGACTTCTTTTGGATGACGTCCGTCTTCATATTCTCCGTCGATGCGGTAGGTGGTGACTTCATAACCGGTGCTTCCCATCATAACGGTGACGGTACCATGCTGCAGTCCCGTGTCCACTGTCCGCTGAAATAGTTCTTTTACCTGATAAGGAGAAGCGGAGGTGGTGATATCCCAGTCGTCTGGTATCCGTCCAAGAATGCTGTCCCGGACGCAGCCCCCCACTGCAAAGGCTTCATAGCCGTGTTTTTGTAATATTTCAATAATCATATTGACCCCGGCGGGTGTTTTTAAGCGCACGTTTTCTCCTCCTTTTTTAACAGATAAGGAGCTGTCGCTTTAAACATGCTCCGGAAATATTCTGGACATGTACTTAATGCAACAGCTCCTGTTTTTTATTTTTTAGTAAGCTCTTCCCCAGTAAACCATTTTTTTTGCAGGTTTTCCGCAGCATACGCAGGTATCTGACAGATTTTCCTGTTCAAAAGGAATGCAGCGGGAAGTTGCAGCTGTTTCTTCTTTGATCTTATCTTCACATTCTTTGCAGCCGCACCACATTGCTTTTACAAATCCTGGTTTTTCGTTGATTGTCTGAACAAATTCGTCATAATTTGTAGCTACATAAGTATGAGAATCTCTGTGAGCTCTTGCTCTCTCCAGCATATCATTCTGCATAGAATCCAGAATTTCCTGAACTTTTACGGCAATCTCATCAAAGGAAACGACTACTTTTTCTCTGGTATCTCTTCTTACCACGACAGCCTGTCCTGCTTCGATGTCTTTAGGACCGCATTCGATACGCACAGGAATACCGCGCATTTCCTGTTCAGCGAATTTGAATCCCGGGCTCTTGTCTGTAGCATCTGTTTTTACACGGATACCGGCAGCTTTCAATACTGCATTCAGTTCTTCGGCTTTTTCTAGAACGCCTTCTTTTCTCTGCTGGATCGGTACGATCACTGCCTGGACAGGAGCGATTCTTGGAGGCAGCTGAAGTCCGCTGTTGTCTCCGTGTACCATGATGATAGCGCCGATCATACGGGTGGTCATTCCCCAGGATGTCTGATGTACGTACTGCAGTTTATTTTCTTTATCGGTGTACTGGATGCCGAAGGCTTTTGCAAATCCATCGCCGAAATTGTGGCTGGTACCGGACTGCAGCGCTTTTCCATCATGCATCAGAGATTCGATTGTATAAGTAGCCTCCGCTCCTGCAAATTTTTCTTTATCTGTTTTTCTTCCTTTGATGACGGGAATTGCCAGAACTTCTTCACAGAAATCTGCATACAGATTCAGCATCTGAATGGTTCTTTCCTCCGCTTCCTCTGCTGTAGCGTGAGCAGTATGTCCTTCTTGCCACAGGAATTCTCTGGAACGCAGGAATGGACGGGTTGTTTTTTCCCAGCGAACGACAGAACACCACTGATTATATACTTTCGGGAGATCTCTGTGGGACTGGATTTCTTTGGAATACAGATCACAGAATAAGGTTTCGGAAGTAGGTCTTACGCAGAGACGTTCCTGCAGTTCTTCCAGACCGCCATGGGTTACCCATGCAACTTCCGGAGCAAATCCTTCCACATGATCTTTTTCTTTTTGCAGAAGACTTTCTGGAATAAACATAGGAAGATATACATTTTCTACGCCAGTTTCCTTAAATCTCTGATCCAGTTCTTTCTGAATATTTTCCCAGATAGCATATCCGGCAGGTTTGATTACCATGCAGCCTTTGACACTGGTATAATCTACCAGATCGGCTTTTTTTACCACATCGGTATACCATTGTGCGAAATCTTCTTCCATGGAAGTGATGGCTTCCACGAGTTTTTTGTCCTTTGCCATTTTTATTTTCCTCCTGTTTTCGGCGGGGTCTGTTGTCTGTTTTTATAATATAAAGATGCCAGGGTCAAAAGGTCATAAACCACGTTGTGCTTGCACATAAGTGGTTTTATGCCTTTATGACCCGCCCCAAATTCGGATATCGTGGGGCAGAATTGTGGGAGTGCGTAGCACGAAACAATTCGTTAGGCATCTTTTGACTTCAACATCATATAAAAAAAGACAACACAGCCCTCTGTTTTCTAACAGGGACCAAGCGTTGCCCGGCGGTACCACCCTTATTAACAGTTTAGAAACTGTTCACTCTTTCTTCTTTTGTAACGCCAAAGTCGCGTCCTGCTCCTCACAGGCAGCTCCGGGGCCGGTTCCATTCATTTCGCACAGGAAGTTTCCACCATGTCTTCCCTCTCTGGTGATTGTCCTGAATGTACTATTCCCTTCATAGCCAGTTTTATGTTCTTGATTCTAGCGGATAACCGTAAATTTGTCAAGAAGTGATGTAAGGGTTGAATTTTAGAACTGGTTTTTATATACTGATTTTATGGAAAAAATCATAAGACAGATTTCTTTATACCTCAGAAGGGAGAGTTTCTATTTATGAAAAGAATCTCTTTAACACAATTACTGGCATCTCACAGAAATGTTTCCTACCAACAGCAATATGATTATATTTTAAGTCTGATTCAATCCGGCAGGATCAAACCGGTCTCGGCTTCTCCAATCAATGGGAAAAGTCCGGCTCTGCATCAGGAGTATTGGCTCCTGGAGAAGGAAAAAGATCAGACTTTTTTATTGGAGGAATTGCAGTATGATCTTCATCCGGCGATTTCTATAGGATATTATCAGAAACATCTGGAGCAATATGAACGGGATCGCGAATGGGTTTTGCTGCTGAATGAATATCTGAAAACAAAAAGGGAGAATCTACATTGGCAGATATCGCAAAATGAGCGAAGCTTTGAGATATGGAACAGGGAAAAATTTTTGCTGAAGGAAGAAGGAAAGAAGGTTTTAAAACGGTGCGGGCTGGATGTGGAAAAATTGAATTTTTATCAGACAGCGGAACCGTTGGCTTATTATTCTCATACAAGAAAAACGCCTCAGAATATGCTGATTTTAGAAAATAAAGATACGTTTTACAGTATGCGCCGCCATTTGCTGGAGGGGAAGAAGAGTATTCTGGGAGTTACTATAGGAACATTGATTTATGGCGCCGGGAAAGGGATTTTTAAGTCTTTTCAGGATTTTGAATTTTGTGTGGAACCTTATATGAAGGAAAAGAAGAATCAGATTTTCTACTTTGGCGATCTGGATTACGAGGGAATTGGAATTTACGAGAGACTGGTTGGGGTGTATGGACAGGCATGGAAAATTCATCCTTTTACCCCGGGCTATTTGTCTATGTTAAAAAAGGCAGAAATCGTCAGGAAACTTCCGGAAAGCAGCAATCAGCAAAATAAGCATTTGAACGGCAGTTTTTTCGCATATTTTGAAGAGGATGAAAACAGGAAGATGCAGGATATTTTGGAACAGGGAAAATATATTCCTCAGGAGATTTTAAATATTATGGATTTCCGGGAGGATGACGAGAAGAAACTTGATAAGAGGAAGGAAGAAGAATGCAATACGATTTTTTGAAGAATTTCCCTAAAAGGATGAAAAATGTGGGGCTGTATTCTTTGTTGGTTCAGAATAGTTTCCAGAAAACCACATGGAAACAGTATGGATTTATCAAGAGTCATGAGCAGATTAATATGATTTTTGCAGTGCTTTTGTATATTATGGAACAATCGTTGAAAGAAGAAAATTGTACGCTGGATGATATTGGAGCTTACATAGATACGCTGAATATGCAGTATTTGAGAAAGAATATTTCCTATGAAGAATGTAAAGAGCTGGGGGATTTTATTGTAAATACGATATTGTGCAATGAGGGACGTCCCATGTATTTTGAAGGGTTTGATTTTGAGCAGGGAGCCTATCAGAGGATGAATGTAAGCTATGTGGCCAATCGGGTGGTCTATATTGACGGAGAGATCAAGCGCACGTCTTATTATCTCACGGATGACGGCTACAGTCTTTTGCTGTCCACGTTGGAAGTGGAGAGTAATATGAAATTGACCATTCATGAAATGATCTTTCAGATGCATCTGGAAAAGCAGAGTTATGATAAAGCCGTGGACGAGATAAAAAATGTATTTAATCTGCTGCGGATTCAGCTTCAGAAGATTCAGGAAGCCATGAGCAGGATAAGGAGAAATGCCCTGAATTATTCGGTAAAGGATTACGAGGAAATCCTGGTGGAGAATCTGAATACCATCAGCGACACGAAAGAGAAGTTTCAGAATTACAGGGAAATGGTGAAAAAACGCGTCCATGAGCTGGAAGAAGAGAATATCAATGTGCAGAAACTGAGCAGAAAAGATGAGGAAAATCTGAACCATCTCCGGATTATTGAAACGTATCTGAACCGGACGATTGATGAGCATCAGAAGATCCTGAACCACCATTTTGATCTGAAAGCTTTGTATACCCATGAACTGGAACAGCTTTCCCAGATGGCTCTGATTCAGAGATTTCAGTTGCGCACTGATTTTTATGAAAAGGTTCTGGAAAATCCGGGAGCTTTGGAACAGATGGATTATTTCTTTCGACCACTGTTCAATCAGGATGGAGAAAAAATATACAATCTGAATAAGGCATTCCAGTACCAGAAAATGGCGCAGCGAAAGCAGGAAGAGGATGAAACGGAAGAGCTGGATTTTGATGAAGAAACCTGGCAGAGAGAGCAGGAAGAGAGAAAACGGGAGAAACTGAAAAAGTATGAAGGAAGTCTCAGCTGTATTCTGAAATGGGCAGGAGAAAAGGGAGAAGTTTCACTGGGAGAAATGAAAGAAATTTTTGACGCCGGGGAAGAGGAGGAAAAACTAAAATTCATCCCTACGGTAGAAATTTTCAAGGAAATCATGGTGGAATTGATGAAAACCCGGAGGATCGATCTTCCGGCGCTTCGGGAAGAGCGAAAGCAATTTATTCAGGAAGAATCTCTGGAATTTCGGCTGGGAGATATGGTTTTGAAACTGGCGGATGAGATTCCGGAAAATTTCGGAATAGAGCATATTGAGACGTATCGGCTGGAGAGAGAAGAACCGGTAGTTTTTGAGGGAGTATTCAGTGAAGACGGAAGTGTGAAGAGTATCCGGTGTTCGGATGTTTTGATACGGGTGAGAAAAAAGGTATAGGAGAGGAACAAAAGAATGGCATATGAGATAGAACAGATCAGAACCAGTCAGGAGATTTTTTATTATCTGCTGGAGCATCATGAATTGCGGGAGGAAGAGGAAAATACTCTATATCAATCGTATATACAGGAGGAGGAGATTCAGAATCTGGTAAAATCTCAGGGTGAGATCGCAGACTGTAATATTGAACGGTATGGAAATGTGATTTATCTGATTCCCCGGGAAGAGAATAATTTTCTGGGATTTTCCAAGGCGCAGCTGAAAAGTGTCTTATGTAAGTCTACAGGAACGGATAAAGATTACTATTTGTCTCAGTTTGTGATTCTGACCTTGCTGGTGGAGTTTTTTGACGGACAGGGCAGCAGCAGTAAAACCCGGGAATATATGCGTGTGGGAGAATTGCAGAACTGTATTTCGGAGAGACTGAAGGAAGGTGTGGAGCGGACAGCAGGAAAAGAGGACTGTCCCATTGCATTTTCTCAGATGTTGGAGGCTTATGAAGCGTTGAAATCCGATGAGAGAGGTTCCAGAAAGAAAACGACAAAAGAGGGATTTCTGCATAATATTCTTTTGTTTTTACAGGAACAGGGGCTGATCGAATATGTGGAACAGGATGAGATGATCAAAACCACGGGTAAACTGGATCATTTTATGGACTGGAATCTCCTGAATCAGAATAATTATCAGCGAGTTATGAAAGTATTGGGGGTAACGGAAGATGAGTAAGATCAACGCAGTTCGGTTTATCAATCTGAATTACAATAACAGCGCCATCCGTATCAGTGACGAGACGCTTTTTATGAATGGGGAAAGTACGTTGCTGTCTCTTAGAAATGGAGGGGGGAAATTTGTTTTGGTACAGATGATGACAGCCCCCTTCGTACATAAACGGTACAGAGATGCCAAGGATCGCCCTTTTTACAGCTATTTTACCACCAATAAGCCTTCGTTTATTCTGGTGGAATGGGCGCTGGAGCAGGGGGCAGGATACGTGCTCACGGGAATGATGGTAAGGAAGAATCAGGATGTGGAGGACGTTTCCGGAGAAGCTCTGGAGATGATCAATTTTATCAGCGAGTACAGCCAGCCCTGTCTGCAGGATATTCATCATTTGCCGGTAGTGGAAAAAGGGAAAAAGGAGATGATCCTGAAGAATTTTTCCGCCTGCAGACAACTGTTTGAATCCTATAAACAGGATCGTTCCATAGGATTTTTTTATTATGATATGAATAATTCCGCCCAGTCCCGGCAATATTTTGAAAAGCTGGCGGAGTATCAGATCCACTATAAAGAATGGGAAAATATCATAAAAAAAGTGAATCTGAAGGAGTCAGGGCTTTCAGATCTGTTTGCTGATTGCCGGGATGAAAAAGGTCTGGTGGAAAAATGGTTTCTGGATGCGGTGGAGAGTAAATTGAACCGTGGGAAAAACCGGATGCAGGAATTTCAGAGTATTCTGGAAAAATACGTGGGGCAGTATAAAGACAACCAGTCTAAGATGAAACGGCGGGACGCCATTGAAAAATTCAAGGAAGAATCTGTAAAAATTCAGGAAATCGGTGAAGAATATGAAGGAGCAGCAAAAGGAGAACGAAAACAGGAAAATCTGATCATTCATTTTATGCAGGAACTGGAGCGCTTATTAAAAGAGACGGAAGAAGAGGACTCTCAGGTTCAAAGAGAGATAGAGGAACTGGAAAGTTTCATTGCCCGACTTATCTATGAGCAGTTATCCGGGGAAATCTATGGGATGGAAGACCAGAAATATTTTCATATGAGTAACAAAGAAATGATTTCCATGGAACAGGAGGCTTTGGAAAGGGAAGCGGAACAGATACAGAGAAAGCTGTATCTTCTGGTGTGCGCAAAGCTGCAGGAGACTGTGGATCGGGATCAGAAAGATTTGGAAGTACTCCAACAAAAACTGGTGGCAGCCCGGCAGAGTGAGGAAGAACTGGAACCGGAGAGGCAGGAATTGGGCGGTATCCTGAAACGGTATTATGAAAGTAAAGTTTTGGAAAATCAGACGGCGCAGAAGGAAAATCAGACATCTATAGAACAGAAACGGGAAGAAAATACGGCAGAAAAAGAAAAGTTGTACAGGATCGGAGAAGATATGCTGCAGGCAGCCCGGCAGGTTACAGCCAGCGAGACGAGGGCGAGAAATTATGACCGTCTGGAACATATTTATAATGAGCGGTATCAAACATCCCTGCGAAGGAATATTCTGGGAGAATATGAACCGGGAACATTGGAAATCTTAGAGGAAGAATTTCAGAGGGAACTGGAGCAAAAGGTTAGGGAAAGAACGGAAAAAAAGAGAACCTTTGAAAAAAATAAGGAAAGACTGAGAGAACAGGAACGCTGTCTGGAGGATATAAGAGCAGAAGAAATACATAAAAAAGAAGAGATTTCTCAACAGGAAAAAAGAAGAGAGCGTTATCAACAGGAACTGGAAATCAGAAAAAATATCCTGCGTTATCTTGATCTGGAAGAAAAAGAACTTTTTTCCGAAGAAAAAATATTTGGCGCTTTTGACCGGAAATTGAAAGAACTGGATGGTATCAGGAAAAATCTGGAGAAAGAAGAGTATGAACTGGAGCAGGAATATACGAGACTGACCCAGGGAAAAGTGTTGGAACTGCCGGAAGAATTTGAAACGATTCTTCAGGAATTGGGAATCCATGCGGTATATGGTATGGAATGGCTGAAAAGAAACAGTCTGAGTCCCGAAGAAAAGGAAGATTTGGTGCGAAGACATCCGTTTTTGCCCTATGGTCTTTTGTTATCCAGACAGGAATTGAATAAGCTTGCGGATTATGGAAAAGAAATTTATACTTCTTTCCCTATTCCTCTTCTGGTGCGGGAGGAATTGGAAAAGGCGCAGCAGGACAGAGAAAATGGAATCGTACAGATGGACGGGATCCGTTTTTATGTGCTGTTCAATGAAAATCTGCTGGATGAGGAAAAACTGGCAATACTTGTTCAGGAAAAAGAAACCCATCTTTGCAAAGTGCGGGAGGGAATCCAGATACGAAAACAGGAGTACCGGGAGTATTTTGAGCGTCAGGAATTGGTTCGCCATCAGGAAGTAAATCAGGAGATATTTCAGAAAAATCAGGGAGAAATCCGGGAACTTCAGGAGCAGCTGAAACAACTGGGAGAACGTATTCAGGAAGAAACAAGAAGGCAGCGGGAAGGGAAAGAAGAACTGCAGTCTCTGGAAGAAGAAATTCGGAAAGAAGAGGAAAACGTTCGGGAATTTCAGCGGAGACAGGAGGATTTTACTCAACTGCGCCGGGATTATGCAGAATATGAGAATAATCTGAGAGAACGGGAGCAGTGGGAGAGAAAACGGGAACGGCTTCAGGAACAGAAAAAGATATCTGAGAGTCTCTATGAAAAACAGCAGGAAAAAATTCGTGAGCTGGAATGGGAGAGCGATCAGCTTCTCCGGGAACAGGATGATCTGCAGAAGGAACTGGAGAAATATTCCAGTTATGAATCGGGAAAATTTACGCAGGAAGAACAGGAAATCCGGCGGATGGAAAGTCGGTACAAAGCCATTACATCTGCGATGTCTTCTCAGATTCAGGATTTGGAGGAGCAGGAACAGAAGGCAGCCAGCCGCTGGCGTCATTCCCGAGAAGAACTGGACAGACAGAGTGAGAAATATCAGCTTTCTCATGAGGAGTGGCGAGAGACTGCTTATGATCGGCGGGCGGAAACCCATCAGGAAATCCAGTTGGAAGACAGAAAACAGAAAATAGAGAGAAAAAAATGGGAATGGAACGAGGAAGATAAGAAAGAGGCTGTACTTATTCAGCAGATCCGGGAACGGATGGAACGGCTAAAAAAGGAATGCGGACAGGAAAATCCCATGGAACGCAGTAAGATCCAGAGTGAAGACTTTGAGGCGAGAAAAAATCAGCTGACGTATCAGAAAAAGGAAAAAGAAAAACAGAGTGGAAAATTGCAGAAGAGAATGAGAATTTATAATGAAAATCTGACGGCTCTTTCGGAGTATCAGGATTTTAAGATACAGGAACCGATACAGTGGGAAGAAGATTTTTCCGGTATGGATGAAAAACAGCTGAGAAATTTCAAAGGGATTCTGGTGAGAGATTATAATCAGACGATAAAAGAAAAGCAGGAGAGAAGAGAACAATTATCCAGAACGCTGCATCAGATCACGAGAATGGAAATCTTTCAGGAAGATTTTTATCGGAAACCGCTGGAAGCCATGCTGGAATTGGTGGGGGATGCTTCCCGGGTATTGTCTCAGCTGCATACCACCCTCCAGTCTTATGAAAGCCTCATGGAAAAGCTGAAAACGGATATTTCTCTAGTAGAAAAAGAAAAAGAACGAATTGTAGAGCTGCTGGAGGATTATGTACATCAGGTACATCAGGAAATGGGAAAAATTGATCAAAATTCTACGATCACCATTCGGGAACGTCCGGTGAAAATGTTAAAAATACAGATACCGGGCTGGGAAGAAAATGAAAATCTCTACCATCTGCGTCTTCAGGATTTTATCGACGAAGTGACAAAGAAAGGTCTTCAGATTTTTGAAAAAAATGAGAATGCCAGAGAATATCTGGGAACCAGAATGACTACAAAGAACCTGTATGATACGGTGATTGGAATCGGAAATATACAGATCCGTCTGTTTAAAATCGAGGAACAGAGGGAGTATCCGATCACCTGGGCGGAAGTGGCAAGAAATTCCGGAGGAGAAGGATTTTTATCCGCTTTCGTGATTTTATCCAGTCTGCTTTGTTATATGCGAAAAGATGAATCTGATATATTTGCAGAGAAAAATGAGGGAAAAGTTCTTTTGATGGACAATCCCTTTGCTCAGACAAATGCTTCTCATCTCTTAAAACCATTGATGGATATGGCAAAGAAAACCAATACCCAGTTAATCTGTCTTACGGGTCTGGGCGGGGAATCCATTTACAATCGGTTTGATAACATTTATGTGCTGAATCTGATCGCCGCCAGCCTGAGAAATGGTATGCAGTATCTGAAGGCGGATCATAAACGGGGAGGTGAACCGGAGATCATGATTTCCTCCAGAGTACAGGTGGTGGAGCAGATGGAGTTGTTGTTTTAGGAAGGTGTGTGTCAGCGGGGATGAAAGGAGAAGGCTATGAAGTATTTGGCTCACAAAAATGGGGAAAGAGAACAGACGGTAAAAGAACATTTAACAGGGACAGCGCAGTTGGCAGGAACATTTGCTGCAAAGTTCGGGAAAGAGGATTGGGGATATTGCAGTGGAATGCTGCATGATATAGGAAAATATTCTGTAGAATTTCAAAAAAAGATTCAGGAAGAGTGTAATATTCAGGTAGATCATTCCACGGCAGGAGCAAGGGTGTGCAGGGAAAAAGGCGGGTTATATCCCAATCTGGAATACTGTATTGCAGGACATCATGCGGGGCTTCCGGACTATGGAAGCGTACAGGATCAGGCCAGTGAACCTACTTTGTGCGGAAGAAGAAAGAAGAAAATCAAGGATTATCATGCCTATCAAAATGAGATTGAAATTCCTCCTCTTACGAGTCTTCCATTTGACCCGATGAAAACGAAAAATCCGCATTTTGCTATGAGTGTTTTTATTCGAATGTTGTATTCCTGTTTGGTGGATGCGGATTTTTTGGATACAGAAAGGTTTATGCAGGAGGGAAAAGCAGAGAGGGATAGCGGAGAAACCATAGAAATCTTATTGGAAAAGTTAGAAGATTATATTTCTTCGTGGCTGCAAAATACAGAGCTTGATACGATCAATGGAAGAAGAACGGAAATATTAAAAGCATGCCTTGAGAGTGGAAGGCGGGAGCGGGGGTTATTTCGTCTTACGGTTCCTACCGGAGGAGGAAAAACAGTTGCTTCTTTGGCATTTGCGCTTCGCCATGCAGTGGAACACCATATGGACAGAGTGATTTATGTGATCCCCTATACCAGTATCATAGAACAGAACGCACAGGTATTTCGAGATATTTTGGGCGAACAGAATATATTGGAGAATCATTGTAATGTAGAGTATGAATCAGAAGAAGAATTGCGTTCTTATCAGTTGGCAGCAGAAAATTGGGATAAGCCGGTAGTGGTTACAACTAATGTACAGTTTTTTGAATCTTTATTCGGCAATAAATCTTCGAAATGCAGGAAATTACATAACATTGCCAATAGTGTGATTATTTTTGATGAGGCACAGATGCTGCCAAATGATTATTTGAAGCCGTGTATCGCGATGATAGAAGAACTTCTTAAAAATTATCATTCCAGTATTGTTTTATGTACTGCGACTCAGCCGGCATTACAGGATTTGTTTCAGAATGAGTGGCAGGCGGCAGAATTGTGTCCGAGAATGGAAGAACAGTTTACTTTTTTTAAACGAACAGTTTTTCAAAATATAGGAACGATAGAGCAGGAGGAACTGATTGAAAAATTAGGCGGAGAACATCAGGCGTTATGTATTGTGAATACGAAAAAAAGAGCACAGGCGCTATATGAACAACTTCAGGGCGAAGGAGTCTATCATCTTTCGACGAGTATGTATCCAAAGCACAGGAAAAGTGTACTGGAGATAATAAGAAAGAGGTTGCATGAGAAAAAGAAATGTATTGTGATTTCTACAAGCTTGGTGGAAGCCGGAGTGGATCTGGATTTTCAGTCTGTATATCGTCAGCTTTCAGGAGTGGATTCTATTATACAGGCAGCAGGACGATGCAATCGGCATGGAAATAGAAGGGCTGAAGAAAGCAAAGTATCCATATTTCAATTTCAGGAAAAAGAGTATACTCCGGGTCAGCGTCAGCAGATGGACGTGACGAGAGGTTTACTTGTGGATGAAAAAGAACTTTCTGATTTGGGGACGATTGATGAATATTTTAAAAGATTATATCGTTTTCGGGGAGACAGTCTGGATAAGAAGAATATTATGGGAGAGTTTCAGAACCGGGGGTATAATTTCGCTAAAGTGGGAAAAGAGTTTCGGCTAATTGAAGAAAATACAAAAACAATTTTCGTAGGTCGGGAAGAAGAAGCAAAAAAACTGATAGAGAAATTGCATCAGGAAGGATTTACGAAAAATGGAATGCGAAAGGCGGGACAGTATTGCATTAACGTCTATGGACAGGATTTTGATAAGTTGTATGGCGCTGGAATGGTGAGAGAGGTGTCGGAGAATCTCCAGGATTTTTATGAACTGGTAAATGAAAATCAGTATACGGAAGAACTGGGGCTGAAATTAGATTTGGAGTATGGGATCGGATGCTTTATGTAAAAATGGGATAAACAAATAACAGAGGCGGCGTAAACATAAAAGTTTACGTCGCCTCTGTACAAAAAAATCAATAAAACTATTAACATTTCAATCCACAGGTATTCCCGACTAAGGATTGAGTATACTATATTGCAATTTATGAAGCAATATTTTTTTATAATTTTCATTAATAGTTTCATTAATAGTTCGTTAAAAGTTTATTTGATGATTATGAATTTATTGTTGATATCAGAGATAATGTGTAGTATAGTAGTGCTAAAGAGATGGTCAGAATAAAATAGAAAAAAGGGAGAAATTGTATGATTTTATATCACGGAAGCCATGAAACGGTAGAATTTCCAGAAATCAGAAAAGCGAGATTTCATAAAGATTTTTATTTTGGATTTTATCGTGGCTTGCAGAAGTGGATATTCCCATTCCTATGATATTGTGGAAGGTCCTATGGCGGATGACACGATTTATAATTATATTCAGAATTTCATGGATGGGAGAATATCAAGAGCGGCTTTTTGGGAGTTGGTAAAATTCAAATACCCTACCCATCAGATCAGTTTCCATACGATTTCTGCGCTTGATACATTGACATTTATAGGAAGTGAGGTTGTACATGGGAACAAAAAATAATAATAACCTGTTTTTTACTTGTAGTCTCATTGAGTATATCGGAAGAACTGTAAAACAAAAAAGAGGAGATGTAGTAAAGGTTCTGGGAAAAAACAGAATTGAGCGAATTTATTCGTATGCAGATGTATTTCATTGTGAGCCGATAGAGAAGGTTGCCTGGGAGTTTATCGAGGACAGTTATTCTGATCAGGATATTGTGAAAGGGATCTGGGAGGTGTATCACTCCTGGATCAGCGACGCGATTTCGGATTATAATACGGATTTTTACTATCAGCCGCGGGATTATATAGCAGTTTGTTACGATGAAGGAAAAGTTTTGTAGTGGAAGGAGGGGCAGTTATGGGAATGGGAGTGAAAGTCCGGGTATGGGGGGACTATGCCTTGTTTTCCCGTCCGGAAATGAAAGTGGAAAGATGTTCTTATGACGTGATAACGCCGTCAGCAGCCCGGGGACTGTTGGAAGCAATTTACTGGCACCCTGGCCTGCGGTGGGTAATTGATCGAATTTATGTGAAAAATCCAATTCAATTTACCAGTGTCCGAAGAAACGAAGTGAAAAGTAAGGTTTTGGCGTCCAGTGTTTTGCAGGCATATAATGGCGGAGATAAGCCGTTGTATATGAATACGAAAGCAGAAATCGTGCAGAGAGCGTCTGTTTTGCTGACAAATGTGGAATATGTGATAGAAGCTCATTTTGAAATGACGGACAAAGCAAATGCTACAGATAATCCGGGAAAATTTAAAGATATTATTATGCGCCGTCTTCGGAGAGGAGAATGCTATCACATGCCTTACTTTGGGTGCAGGGAATTTCCGGCAAATTTTGCACTGTATGAAGAGGAAGAGGTGGAGACAGCCTATGATGAGGTGCCGGAAAAAGATCTGGGATTTATGTTGTATGATTTAGACTATACAGACAGAGAACATATTCAGCCGATGTTTTTTCGGGCGGTGATGCGTTATGGTGTTTTGGATCTTCGGAATTGTGAGGTGATGAGATGATCTTACAGGCTCTGGTGAAACATTATGAAAATCTGGAGAGAGAAGGAAAAGTATCAAAAAGAGGGTGGTGCAGCGCCAAGGTTTCTTATGGAATTGAATTGTCAAAAGATGGGCAGATAAAGACGATTATCTGGCTGAAAGAGGAGCATATGGCAGGGAAAAAACAGGTATGGCTGCCTAAGATTTTGACTGTACCGGAGATGGTAACCAGATCTTCCGGGGTATCCGCTAATTTTTTATGTGATAATTCTAAGTATTTGCTGGGCATTGATAAAGAGACAATCCAGGGAAATACAAATCCGAGAGTTTTGGAATGTTTTCAGGCGGCAAAAGAGAAGCATCTTGCTTTGCTGGAGGGAGTACCAGGAGAAATGGCTCAGGCTATCCGATTATTTTTTGAAATGTGGAATCCCGCCTGTGCTGAGGAAAATCAGGAAGTAAAAGAAAATTGGGAAGAGCTTACAGATGGTGGAAATTTGATTTTCTGTATGGGTGCAGATTTTGCCCAGGATGATGAAAATATCCGTGATATATGGGAACAAAATCAAAAGGAATCACAGGAAGAAGGGGCAGTAAAAGGAATTTGCCTTGCAACAGGAAGGGAAGACGAGATTTCAAGGATTCATAAAACCATCAAAGGGGTGCCGGGAGCGCAATCCAGTGGAGCAGCGCTGGTTTCTTTTAATGCGCCTGCTTTTGAATCTTATGGAAAAGAACAAAGTTATAATGCACCGGTGGGGAAATATGCAGAATTTGCTTATACGACAGCGTTAAATTATTTATTAGCACAAAGAGAATACACGTTGCAGGTGGGAGATACCAAGGTGTTGTTCTGGGCAGAAAGCGCCAGAAAAGAGTATCAGGAATCTTTCTTTTTCTGCGTAGATCCCCAAAAAGATAATCAACAGGTGGCAAAGGATCTTTTTAATAAGCTTAGTAATTATCAGATGGGAGAGTTACAGGAGATAAATCTGGATCCTGAACAGGAATGTTACCTTTTGGGATTGTCTCCCAATGCAGCCCGCTTGTCGGTACGCTTTTTTTATTATAATTCTTTTGGTGAAATTTTGGAGAATTTAAGAAAACATTATGAACGGATGGAAATGGTGAAACCTTCATGGGAAACCAGAGATTATCTGGGAATTACAGATATGTTGCAGGAAACGGTAAATCAAAAAGCAAAAGATAAAAAGCCGGTTTCTCATATGGCTGCTATGGCGCTGCAGACCATTCTTACAGGCGCTAGGTATCCATTTAGTCTGTATTCTGATACGTTGATCCGGATTCGGGCAGAACAGGGAAATGTTACCTGGGGAAGAGCATCTATTGTGAAAGCATATTTGATACATAATACGCAATGGAAAGAAGGAGTGAATTATATGGGCTTGAATGAAGAAAGTAATGACACAGAGTATGTATTGGGAAGATTATTTGCGGTATTGGAATCGATACAACTGGATGCTAATCCTGGGATTAAGGCAACGATTCGGGATCGATATTTTAATGCTGCATGTGCAACACCAGCGTCAGTATTTCCAATTTTGTTTAAACTGAAAAACAGTCATATAAAAAAACTGGAGAGAGAAAAAGAAAGTTCTAAGATTTATTATGAAAAACTTTTGGTGAGTATCATGGAAAAGCTTTCTCTGGAAAATTATCCGCAGCGCTTATCTTTGGAGGAGCAGGGAAAATTTATTTTGGGGTATTATCATCAAATGCAGAAAAAATATGAAAAAAGGGAGGAAAAGTAAATGAGTGAAGCAATTAAAAATCGGTATGAATTTGTGGTATTGTTTGATGTGGAGAATGGAAATCCTAATGGCGATCCGGATGCGGGAAACATGCCGCGTATCGACCCGGAAAGTGGTCTTGGGCTGGTGACGGATGTATGTTTGAAGAGAAAGATCAGAAATTATGTGGAGACAGTGAAAGAGGATCAGGATCGATTTAAAATCTATATTAAAGAAAATGTTCCCTTAAATCGCAGTGACAGAACAGCTTGCGAGAATGTGGGAGTAGAAGAGACGGATGAGAAAAAACTGACGGAAGCATTGAAAAAATTAAAGAAGAATGAGCCTGATGTGGATATGAAAATAAGAGATTATATGTGCGATCAATTTTTTGATATCAGAGCTTTTGGAGCGGTTATGACAACTTTCGTAAAAGCAGCGCTGAACTGTGGACAGGTCAGGGGACCAGTGCAAATCGGATTTGCCAGAAGTATTGATCCTGTGGTCAGCCAGGAAGTAACGATTACGAGAGTTGCCATTACTACAGAAAAAGACGCTGAAAATAAAAGTACAGAGATGGGAAGAAAAAGTATTGTTCCGTATGGTCTGTATCGGGCAGAGGGCTATATATCTGCCAATCTTGCCCGCAAAGTGACAGGATTTTCAGAGGAAGATCTGGAGCTGTTGTGGGATGCCATTATCAATATGTTTGAAAATGATCACTCTGCAGCAAGGGGAAAAATGGCGGTGCGCGAGCTGATAGTATTCAAGCACAGTAAAGAGCTTGGAGATTGCCCGGCATATAAATTGTTTGATGCAGTAAAAGTACATAGAAAAGAAGGAGTTATGTATCCGCGTAAATATGAGGATTATGTGGTTGCTGTTGATGAAACCGCAATTCCGGAGTCTGTACAGATGAAAAGGATGATTTGATGGGATATGCAGAAGATGAATATTTGATGATATCTGGAATCCAGCATTTTAAATTTTGCCGACGGCAGTGGGCTTTGATACATATAGAACAGCAGTGGGAAGAAAATGTGCATACAGTCATGGGGGAACTGATGCACAAAAGAGTTCATGATCCCTATATTACTGAAAAAAGGAAAGATGTTCTTGTGGTCAGAGCGCTTCCAATTTCTTCGAGAGCATTGGGAATTAGTGGAGAGTGCGACGTGGTAGAATTTCATAAATGTGAAGATGGAATAAAATTACATGGACATCGGGGACTGTATTCGATCTATCCAATAGAGTATAAAAAGGGAAAACCTAAGCTTACACAGGAAGATAAACTACAGTTGGCAGCTCAGGCAATGTGTTTGGAGGAAATGTTTTCAGCAGAGATATTAGAAGGGGCGATTTTTTATGGTGAAACTCGGAGACGGGAAAACGTGGAAATTGATGAAACCTTAAGAGATGAAGTACGGAAAATGTTTCAAGAAATGCATCAATATTATGAGAGAAAATATACGCCCAAAGTAAAGTACAGCAAGTCCTGTAATACCTGTTCATTAAAAGAAATTTGTCTTCCAAAATTAGGAAAGAATATTTCAGTAAAAGAGTATATGGATCAGATGCTGAAGGGGGAAGCGGAATGAAGAAATTAATGAATACGTTGTATGTAACTTCTGAAAACAGTTATCTGGCTCTTGACGGTGAAAATATTGTTGTCTATGAAGAAAAAGCTGAAGTAGGACGGCTGCCGTTACATAATCTGGAGGGAATCGTTTCTTTTGGCTATCGGGGAACCAGTCCGGCACTTATGGGAGCCTGTGCAGACAGAAATATATCGTTGTGTTATCTGACACCGCAAGGAAAATTTTTGGCCAGAGTAACTGGAAAAATGAAGGGAAATGTGATTTTAAGACAGCAGCAGTATCAAAGCAGCCAGGATGAAAAAATCAGTCTTTCTATTGCAAAAAATTGTATTTTGGGAAAGGTATATAATGCAAGATGGGTTCTGGAACGGGCAATACGAGATCATAGCATGCAGATTGATGTAATAAAGGTAAAATCTGCATCCGAAAAGCTGAAAAATTCTTTGGAATATATCCAGAACTGTCAAACAAAAGAGCAGCTTCGGGGGTATGAAGGGGAAGCTGCCAGTGTTTATTTTGGAGTGTTAGATGAACTGATACTACAGCAGAAAAAAGACTTTACTTTTCAGGGAAGAAACAAAAGACCACCTTTAGATAACATGAATGCAATGTTGTCATTTGTGTATACCTTATTGACGAACACAATTACATCAGCTTTAGAATGTGTAGGATTGGATCCATATGTGGGATATTTGCATACGGATCGTCCAGGCAGAGCGTCTTTGTCACTGGATTTAATTGAGGAACTGCGGTCAGTTTTGGCAGATCGTTTTGTATTATCGCTGGTAAATAAAAAAATTGTAGGTGGAAAAAATTTTAAGAAAAAGGAAAATGGCGCTGTTTTGATGGATGATGAACTTTGAAAATGTTTGTTAACAGAATGGCAGAAGAAAAAGAAGGAGACAATTACGCATCCATATTTGAAAGAAAAAGTAGAATGGGGAATGGTACCATATGTGCAGGCTATGCTTCTGGCGAGATATCTGAGAGGTGATTTGGATGGCTATCCTGCATTTTTGTGGAAATGAGGTGACAACAGTATGTTGGTATTGATTACCTATGATGTAAATACAGAGACTGTAGCTGGAAAGAAAAGATTGCGAAAGGTAGCAAAGCAGTGCGTAAATTATGGAAGAAGAGTGCAGAATTCTGTATTTGAGTGTATAGTGGATAATGCACAATGCCTGTCGTTGAAAGCTGTATTAACCGATATTATTGATAAAGAGGTAGATAGTTTGAGGTTTTATTACCTGGGAAATAAATATCAAACAAAGGTGGAACATATTGGAGTGGACCGGGGAATAAAACAGGATGATATTTTGATTCTTTAAAAGTGGTGCGAATGGGAAGTAGACAGGAAATACCTGGGGGATTCGCACCAGAAAAAGGATGAAATAACAGTGAGAAAAAGGTTGTATTTCTGAAAAACTGAGAAAAAATTACTTGTGAAATAGAGAAAGTGATAGAAGTGTATAAAAAAGAATAGGAAAAATTGGTTAAAATTGCTGTCGCTCCCCTCACGGGAGCGTGGATTGAAATCCGATTTTGGCAAATATCGGGGAACAACCTGTGTGTCGCTCCCCTCACGGGAGCGTGGATTGAAATGCCAGAGGTTAGGACTTACGCAGGTGCAGTTTGCGTCGCTCCCCTCACGGGAGCGTGGATTGAAATTGGTAAGCAACCTCCTATGCGTCTGGGATATTCTGGTCGCTCCCCTCACGGGAGCGTGGATTGAAATTGGTAGTCCTGGTCTTAATTCCGGCATTGCACCATGTCGCTCCCCTCACGGGAGCGTGGATTGAAATTGAAAATCGTGTTGCTACGGCAAAAATGATGCGTCGCTCCCCTCACGGGAGCGTGGATTGAAATCTTAGTATAAACATTAACATATTTTTTCCGGACAGTCGCTCCCCTCACGGGAGCGTGGATTGAAATTTTGAAATGGACTACCCTGAGGAGTATGAAAAGGTCACTTCCCTCGCGGGAGCGAAAATTGCAATCTTTAATCGGCCGATATTATTTTTTTGATTGTAATTGTTATTATTATTGGTTTATCTTTTAGGTGTTTCCAGATATATAATATTTATCTCAATGCAATTCCCGGATGTATGAAAATAATCAGATATAAACCGAATAGATTGAGTAAAAAGCTTGCTATTTGTTTTTCATTTTGCCCATCAATTTTTATAAGACTGACAAGTTTCATGGGGAATTAAGATCATCCAGAGAGGGAGAAGTAAAGTGGATGTCTCTGAATGAGATGAAACACGGCAGAATGGCAGAAAGTATGAAAGAAATGCTGCGGGTGTTTTTGGAAGAGGAAATTAGTGAATATTACGGTACAAAAGCAGATGAAAAATGGAAATTTGAGTTAAAATAAAAAGTGTATTTGCGGTGGATTTTAAGCAATAGAAAAGTTATAATCAAAGAAAAGATTGTTTTACAAGGGGGTAGCAATTTATGAAGAATTATTCAGAGGACGCAAATAAATTGTATCATATTCAGGTAGCGCCTGGAGAAGTGGGGCGGTATGTGATTATGCCGGGAGATCCTAAAAGGTGTGCAAAAATTGCAGCATATTTTGATGATCCGGTTCTGATTGCAGATAATCGGGAATATGTAACTTATACCGGAACGCTGGATGGAGTAAAGGTGAGTGTGACTTCTACCGGAATCGGTGGTCCATCGGCGGCTATTGCCATGGAGGAGTTGTATCGCTGTGGGGCAGATACTTTTGTGCGAATTGGTACCTGTGGAGGAATGCAACCAGAGGTGAAAAGTGGTGACGTGGTGGTTGCTACCGGAGCGATACGGATGGAAGGAACCAGCCGGGAGTTTGCGCCATTGGAATTTCCGGCGGTGGCAGATCTTACAGTGACGAATGCGTTGGTAAATGCGGCGAAACAAAAAGGTTGCCCTTTCCATACTGGCGTAGTGCAGTGTAAAGATTCTTTTTATGGACAGCACGAACCGGAGACAAAACCGGTAAGTTATGAATTGATGAATAAATGGGAGGCGTGGAAGCGGCTGGGTTGTCTGGCTTCTGAGATGGAGTCAGCGGCGTTGTTTGTAGTTGCCAGTTATCTTCACGTGAGAGTTGGTTCCTGCTTTCTGGTGGTGGCAAATCAGGAACGGGAAAAATTGGGGTTGAAAAATCCAGTGGTACATGACACGGATATGGCTATTCAGGTGGCAGTGGAAGCGATTCGCCAGATGATCCGGGAAGATCAAAATCAGGAGGAACAGGAATGAGAAAAGAAGATATTTTATGTCATGTGGACCATACACTTCTCACACCAACGGCGACTTGGGAGGAAATTCGGCAGATTTGTGACGAAGCGATAGCGTATCATACGGCATCCGTATGTATTCCGCCCAGTTATGTAAAACAGGCCAGTGAGTATGTTTCAGGAGGAACAGCGATCTGTACAGTGATTGGATTTCCCAATGGTTACATGACTACCAAAGGGAAGGAGCTGGAGACTGCAGACGCTTTGGAAAATGGAGCAGATGAGATCGATATGGTCATCAATCTGGGATGGCTGAAAGAAGGAAAATATGATGCAGTGGAAGAGGAAATCCGCTGTTTGAAAAAGGTCTGTGGAGAGAAGATTTTGAAAGTGATCATTGAAACGTGTTTGCTCACCGAACAGGAAAAGATCAAAATGTGCGAAATTGTTACCAGAGCAGGGGCGGATTATATTAAAACTTCTACAGGCTTTTCCAAGGCAGGAGCTAGTTTTGAAGATATCCGACTCTTTTCGGAGCATATCGGACCGGGAGTAAAAATGAAAGCGGCAGGGGGAATTTCCTCTCTGGAAGATGCAGAAAAATTCCTTTCTTTGGGAGCAGATCGTCTGGGAACCAGCCGGATTGTCAAATTGATTCGGCAGGAAGAGGCAACGGGATATTAAGTTTGGCGATCATTGTGAAGCTATCAAATAGTTACGATTGGTTATGAAAAGAAAGCGTGGCAGTATGGAGAAAAAACTTATTCAGGAAATGATACGTCGGGCAATCAGGCAGATGGAATTTTCGTATGCGCCTTATTCTGGTTTTAAAGTAGGGGCAGTTCTTCTGACGGAAGCGGGGAATTTTTATACCGGCTGCAATATAGAAAATGCTGCGTATACCCCGACGAATTGTGGAGAGAGGACAGCATTTTTTAAGGCGGTCAGCGAGGGCGAGCGAAAGTTCCGCGCAATCTGTATTGTAGGAGGAAAAGAGGGGAATCTTACGGATTATACGGCACCCTGCGGTGTTTGCAGACAGGTGATGATGGAATTTTGTGATCCGGAGACTTTCCAGATTATTCTTGCGGTCAGCGAGGAGAAATATCAGGTATTTACCTTAAAAGAGTTGATGCCTTTGGGATTTGGACCGGATAATCTGAAAGAAAAGATAAGGGGATGAAGGATATGACAGAGCAGGAATGGAAGCAAGTTCCCAAGGTGGAACTTCACTGTCATCTGGACGGATCTTTAAGCCGGAATTTTTTGGAAAAACAGCTGGGCAGAACGGTTCGGGAGGAGGAACTTTCGGTGGGTATGGATTGTTCCAGTTTAGTGGAATATCTGGAAAAATTTGATCTTCCCTGTTCCTGCCTCAGAACCCAGGAAGGGTTGGAGACCGCCGGATATGATATTTTACAGACGATGTCCATGGAAAATGTATGTTATGGGGAGATTCGTTTCGCCCCTCTCCTTTCGGTGACGGAGGAAATGGATACAAAGCAGGTAATCGCCGCATTGCTTCGTGGACTGGAAAGAGGAAAACAGCAGTTTGGTGTGGAATATAATGTGATTACTTGTGCTATGAGACACCATAGTGAGGAAGAAAATTTCAAAATGATTCAGACAGCCAGAGAATTTCTGGGAGCAGGTGTCTGTGCCGCAGATCTTGCCGGCGCAGAAGCTCAATATCCTATGACAGAATTTATGGAATTGTTTCGAAAAACGAAAAAATTAGGGATGCCTTTTACGATTCATGCAGGGGAATGCGGCAGCGTAAAGAATATTGCAGACGCTGTGGAGGCGGGAGCCGGACGGATTGGTCATGGAATTGCCATGAGAGGAAATCTCCAGGTACAGAAATTGGTGAAACATGCAGGTGTAGGAGTGGAAATGTGTCCGGTGAGTAACTTACAGACGAAAGCAGTAAAAAAGATTGAAGATTATCCCATCGGAGAATTTCTGAACGCAGGGCTGCTGGTTTCTGTCAATACGGATAATCGGACGGTGAGTAGAACTTCTCTTTCCAGGGAACTGGAATTGCTGCAGAAAAACTGGGGAATCCAGAAAGAGCAGATTTTTCTTTTGATGAAAAATGGTGTGCAGACAGCTTTTGCAGATGATGCGCTAAAAGATAAACTATATAAAAAGATAATCCATGGATTTCAAAAGGTGATTTAATGAGAATAGAAAGTGGAAAAGCAAGTAGTGAGGTGACGGAAAATGAAGGAATATAAGCGAATATTTGTGATTGTTCTGGATTCTCTGGGGATTGGAGCCATGCCGGATTCAGAAGCATTTGGCGATGTAGGAGTAGATACTCTAGGGCATATTCTGGATACGATGGGCACACTTGAGATTCCTAATCTGAAAAAGCTGGGGCTTTTAAATATTCATACCGGAGGAAAGATGAAGCCGGAGGAGCAGCCGATCGGATGTTATACACGTCTGGGGGAGGCAAGCAACGGGAAAGATACCATGACCGGGCATTGGGAAATGATGGGGCTGAAAACAGAAAAGCCTTTTCAGACATTTACAGAGACTGGTTTTCCGCCTGAACTGATTCGGGAACTGGAAAAACGCTGCGGGAAACGAGTCATTGGAAATAAAAGCGCCAGCGGAACAGAGATTATTGAGGAACTGGGCGAGGAAGAAATACAGACGGGAGCTATGATCGTTTATACGTCTGCGGATTCGGTGCTGCAAATCTGTGGAAATGAAGAAACTTTCGATCTGGAAAATCTGTATCGCTGCTGCAAAATTGCCCGGGAGCTTACGCTGAAGGACGAATGGCGAGTGGGACGGGTGATTGCCCGGCCGTATGTAGGCAAGAA
>UMET01020705.1_pt1 | contig 25969 bp, 18 predicted proteins | sample 1964821 | NCBI WGS metagenome assembly UMET01 (sample SAMEA4836027, study PRJEB28245) | human gut metagenome | biome: gut microbiome; material: fecal sample | place: Denmark | collected 2008
CTGACCCGGCGCTTTTGGTATCCGGTACTTATGATCAGCAGATTTTGAACTTTGCTTCTGGTAAATATGCATTTGTTACACAGGGCTCCTGGATTGGCGCTACTATGACAGACGCAGACAAAGATGCTTATAAAGCAGCAGGGAACTTTGAAGTAGGTATGGTTCCATATGCATTTGAAGATGGACAGGATACGATTTTAACAAACTCTCCTTCCTGGTGGTCTATTTATAATGAAGGAAATGTAGAAGAAGCGAAAGCCTTCTTACAGTGGTGTTCAGAAGACTCAGCACAGCAGATTCTGGTAGAAGAAGCTGGATTTATCAGCCCTTTCAAATCCTGTAAATATCTTGCAAATGACCCATTTGCACAGACTATTGCAGACTGGCAGGCAGCAGACAAAACATCTGCATGGCACTGGCTGTACATGAAAGAGGGACTTGCTCAGAACTACACAGGACAGGTATTTAGTGATTTTGCAGCAGGAAACCTGGACAAAGACGGTTTCGTAAAAACTTTATCACAGGTTATTCAGAGTGCATACGCAAACTAAACGATACAGCATCATGGAATTCAGGCGGGTACGGTTTATGACCGTTGTCCGCTTAAATTCTTTCGTAAGGTTTGTGAAAGGAGGAGCAAGTATATGCAAAATGAAAATACTGCCGGAAGAAAGGGGATTTCACTGATTCTTTTGATTGGTGGAATTGCATTGTTAGCCAGTGCTTTGGTACTGGATTTTATGGGAAGCGAAATGACATTTAGAGGAGCTATGTTGATTCTTGGGGCGTTAGCTGTTATGGCTGGATGCTATTTTTTCCCAACAACAAAACATCACCGTAAAATCATTAATGTGTTGTTTTTATTTCCACTGTTATTTACTTTTGGTGTGACAGTTATTATTCCGTTGGTGCTTGGATTTTTTTATTCTATGACGAACTGGAATGGAATTGAATTTACAGAATTTGTCGGCATCAGCAATTATGTGAGCATGTTCAAAGAGCCAGGGTTTGTGTGGTCTACCTTGATTACCATACTTTTTGTAGTATTTAATATGATTCTGGTAAACCTGGTTGGTTTCCTTCTGGCGCTGCTTTGTACATCAAAGCTGAAAGGAATTGGTTTTTTCCGCGCGTCCTATTTCCTGCCAAACCTCATTGGAGGTATTGTACTTGGTTATATCTGGCAGTTTGTATTTAATAATGTTCTGACCCAGATTACCATGAAATTAACAGGAAATCAGAACTCTGTGCTTTCTACAACAAAAACAGCTTTTATGGCAATTATTATTGTATATGTATGGCAATATGCCGGTTATATTATGCTGATTTATATCACTGGTCTTACGCAGGTTCCCAAAGATGTTCTGGAAGCATCTCAGATTGACGGAGCCAGCAGAATTGCCACTTTGTTTAAGATTAAAATTCCTATGATTGCTTCTACTATCACGATTTGTACCTTCCTGACTCTGACTTCTGCATTTAAGCAGTTTGATGTCAATATGGCTTTGACCAACGGTACTGGCTCTGTGGCAGATTTCATGGGACAGTATCTGACCAATGGTACACAGATGCTGGCGCTTAATATTTATAATACCGCGATTTCTAAGAACAGTTATGCGCTTGGACAGGCAAAAGCAGTATTTTTCTTTATTATACTTGCCTGTGTATCATTGATTCAGGTTCGTATTTCCAATAAGAAGGAGGTTGAAATGTAATGAAAAAGAAAAAAGTAATTACCGTAGTTCTTGCCATTGTAGGAATTCTGGTGGCTATGTATACCCTCTTCCCCTTCTATCTGGTTGTTATGAATGCTTTTAAAAATGCAAATGGTATTGTTGCAAATCCAGTGGCATTTGAAGGAATGAGTTTTTCTCAGTTGTTATCCAATCTGTCCAATGTTATTAATAATTCAAATTTTAACTATTGGCATGCATTTGGCACCTCTTTCATTATTACTGTAGTTTCTCTGGCACTTCTGGCGCTTTTTGGAAGTATGGCGGCCTGGGTTATCTGCAGAAATAAAACAAGATGGTCTACTGCGATTTACATGGTTTTTATTGCATCTATGATTATTCCTTTTCAGGTAGTTATGCTTCCTCTGATTTCTACCTTCCGCGATGTAGGAGACTTTGTTGGAATTTCCATGTTGCAGTCCATTCCTGGAATTGTTTTTGCATACTGCGGATTTGGCGGCGCTATGACAGTGTTTATTCTGACTGGTTTTATTAAAAATATTCCATATGAACTGGAAGAAGCAGCAAGTATTGACGGATGCGCTCCGGAAGGGGTGTTCTTCCGCATTATTTTCCCTCTGCTGAAACCTGTTATTATGACAGTTACAATTCTGAATGGTATGTGGATTTGGAATGACTATCTGCTTCCATCTCTGATGCTGGGACAGAATGGCAAGGTAAAAACCCTTCCGGTAGCTGTACAGGCTTTTGTAGGTTCCTATGTAAAACAGTGGGATTTAATCCTGACAGCAGCGCTTCTGGCTATTATTCCTATGATTATTGTGTTCCTTATTGGACAGAAGCAGATTATGAATGGTATGGTTGAAGGCGCAATTAAATAATTTCCTGTATATATCTTTCCAGATACGGGCGAAGTCCATAACGGGTTTCGCCCGTATAGCCTTTTACTGTATCTGCAGCTACCATGGAGTTTAATACAGCTTCCTCCTCAGATTCAATGGCAGCTCGGAATGCCAGGTCCATGTTGCTTTCGTTTAAGAAGGAGCAGGTTTGAAAATCACTATCAGATTCTAATACGTTTGCTGTGGAAAAGCCAAGCATCACATCTCCGCTTCCATGTCCCACCCGGGAACCTGTTCTGCCAAGACCAATACCAAGACGTTTTAAAATCCGGTGGAGCTGGCGGCTGGAAAGGGGCAGGTCTGTGGCTAAAACAGACATAATAGAACCTTTGTCCTGGGATGCGGCTTCGATTTCTTTATAGACTTTTTCGCCAAGAGGAAAACCATTGATTTCCAAATCTCTGGTTCTTCCGAAATTAGACTGAACTAAAATACCTACAGTATACCAGGTATCACCAATTTTCAACTTTCTGGAAGAAGAACCAATACCTCCTTTGAAACCAAAACAAATAGTGCCTTTTCCGGCGCCTACATCTCCTTGGGAAAAATCCTGGGAAGCAGTTTCTATAGCTTGCAGGACATGAGAGGGCTTCACAGCTCTTTTTTTGATGTTGTTAAGGTGGCAGTCATTACATTCTCCTACGACTGGATTAAAAGAGTGGATGGGAACCTGTTCTTGTTCACATCTGGATACCATATAGTCCACCAGTCCTTCCTGTACCAGACCTACATTTAAGGTGTTGGTAAGGGCGATAGGAGATTCCAGGCTTCCCAGTTCGTTTATTTGCAGCAGTCCGGTAGATTTGCCAAAACCATTTAAAACATAACTGGAAGCTATGAGTTTTTTCTGAAATATATTTTCCTGAGAGGGCAGAATGACAGTCACGCCGGTTTTGGAGTCCGGTGTGTCAATGGTACAGTGTCCAACTGTTACACCGGCTACATCCGTAATAGCATTGCGGGGGCCACAGGGGAAGGTTCCCATTTGGATTCCGTAGTCACGAATACGCGTTTTGTTCATAGTTGAAAATCCTTTCTTACAATTGTTTATGTTTGTAACATGGTATATCATGTGCTTTTGATGATAGCATAAAGGAGCGGTGAGGGCAACGATATATGGGAAAAATGACTAAAAAGAAAAACAAGGTAGAAATAGCTTGTAAAATACAACGGAATTGAGTACAATAGAATCTGTTATTTTACAACAAATGAAAACGGAGGAGACAAAAATGTTGGAAAAGATGTTCAAACTGCGTCAGAATGGCACAGATGGGAAAACAGAAGTGCTGGCCGGTATTACTACGTTTATGACCATGGCTTATATTCTGGCAGTAAATCCAAGCATCATGGCTGAAGCAGGAATGGATCAGGGGGCTGTGTTTACAGCAACAGCATTGGCTGCTTTAGTAGGTACTTTGCTGATGGCCTTGTTTGCAAATTATCCTTTTGCCCTGGCGCCTGGAATGGGTCTGAATGCGTATTTTGCGTATACAGTAGTTCTTGGTATGGGATATTCCTGGGAAACAGCGCTGACAGCGGTTTTCGTGGAAGGTATTGTATTTATTGTTCTGTCCCTGACAAACGTAAGGGAGGCAATCTTTAATGCTATTCCGAAGAACCTCAAGGCTGCAGTGAGCGTGGGAATTGGTTTATTTATTGCATTTATAGGTCTGCAGAACGCTAAAATTGTAATCGGCGGTTCTACTTTATTACAGTTGTTTTCTGTGGAAGAGTATAACAATGTCAATGGTGTAGAAGCTTCTTTTAATGATGTGGGAATCACAGTACTTCTTGCTATTATTGGAATTCTGGTGACAGGATATCTGGTAATCAAACAGATAAAAGGAAATATTCTCTGGGGTATTTTAATCACCTGGATTCTGGGAATTATCTGCCAGTTTGCCGGACTCTATGTGCCAAATCCGGAATTGGGCTTCTATGGACTGCTTCCAGACTTCAGCAATGGTTTGTCTGTACCAAGTATTGCCCCTGTTTTTGGAAAACTGGATTTTTCCGGTATTTTTTCACTGAACTTTATTGTGGTAATTTTTGCATTTTTATTTGTAGATATGTTTGATACCATTGGCACTTTGATTGGTGTATCTTCCAAAGCAAATATGTTGGATAAAGACGGTAAGCTGCCGAATATCAAAGGCGCTTTACTGGCTGACGCAGTAGCTACAACAGTAGGCGCTGTTATGGGTACTTCTACTACAACGACATTCGTAGAAAGCGCATCTGGTGTTTCAGAAGGCGGAAGAACAGGTCTGACAGCAGTGACAACAGCAATTCTTTTTGGATTGTCCTTGTTCCTGTCTCCGATTTTCCTTGCAATTCCTTCTTTTGCAACAGCTCCGGCTCTGGTTGTGGTTGGTTTCTATATGCTGACCAATGTTACCAACATTGACTTCGAGGATGTTTCAGAGGCTCTGCCATGTTATATCTGTATTGGAGCAATGCCATTCTTCTACAGCATTTCCGAAGGTATCTCCATGGGAGTTATTTCTTATGTGGTGCTGAATCTGCTGACCGGAAAAGCAAAAGAGAAGAAAATCAGCTTGCTGATGTATGTGCTGGCAGTGCTGTTTGTGCTGAAGTATATATTCTTGTAAAAATTAGAAAAATATAGAAAAAGAGGATATTGCAAGAAATGCATATCGGAAATATAGAAATCTTCCGGAATGCTATTTCTTGCAGTATCCTTTTTTCATTTCATTATACAGGAGCAGTCATTTCATCTTTGATTGCCTGTAATTCCTCAGGAGAAATACAGGCAACTTTCAGAATCTCCTGGTCGCTGAGAGATTTCAGTCTTAAGAGATTTGTAATCAGTTCTTTTTTGGCCTTATTTTGACCTTCAGCAAGTCCTTCGGCAAGCTTTTGTTCTATGACATCATCTAAGACATGATCCATTTTGCCCAACTCCTTTCCTAGATTATAGCTCATGGAAATATGGTATGTATTTTCCAGAGCAGAGCGTTTCTCTTGATATGTTTTCTGTGTGGAAAGCAGGGTATTCATCATGTTGATGAACTTATCATCAGAGGATACTCTTTCGTTTAAAGCAATGATAATAACAGAAAGCTTGTCATAGGATTTTGGAATGTCCGGTAATCCTGGAAGTAAATCTTCTTTTTCCATATGATAATGAGAGATGGCATTTCCTATTTTCTGGGGCGAATGCATGCAAACCCATATGGAATAGACTTTCTTGATGTTATCATACTCTGAATCGGAAAATTCTGTACCAAGCTGTGCAGAAATCATCCGGGAAACATAAAAGATGCCTCTGGTTACAATGTCATAACCTGGATAGAAAGAATTCTGCGCTTCCACATTGATTATCATTCGTATTTTTTCCCTGTCTACAGGCGCATATACGTAAAATCGGATATCATAGTATATACTTCCTTCATCAGGAACCTTATCTTCGTTTGGCATACCGGAAATTTTCTCTGCATTGGTTTCTCCGGGATTGACTGGAATTGAAGAAACTTCAGGAGTTCCTTCAATGCAGGGAATAATGTCAGATACGGCCATGTTTGTAAATTCTTTTACAGTACGCTGTAGAATCCAGGCAAGGATTTCTTTTTGGCTTAAAACCTGTTTGCACTGGGTATCATACTGTACTTTCTCTTTTGCATAAGATAAATCTCTGGCTAATTCATTCATCATATGCAATTTTCTCCTTTACATATTTATTATAAAAGAGAAGAGGGAGGAGTGCAATCTTTTTGTATTGTAAAATTTATTAAACTAACAGGCCGGAGTGTATAGATAGCGGAAAAGTGTACATATTCAGTCATATTACTTCAAAGTAAATTGAAGTTTGTTTGAAGTGGTATTGAAGTTGACTTTGAAGTTATTTTGAAGTAAGACTGAAGTGATAAATTTGAATGTAAAAGTTTGTTGAATTGGAGTGGACGACAAGACCGATAAGCTAATTGGATTTGACCGTACAGAAAAAACGGAAATTTTTTAAAAAGTAGTTGACAAGCACCTGCGCTTGTGCTATGTTATCAAAGGAATAGCTGCCGAAGACAGCAGGTGCCGTAAGGCATAAGGTTCAAAACGCCTGCCGAGGAAGAGTTTTTTCTTAAATCTGAGATTCACAGCCGCAAGGTATGAGGATTGAAGGAATACGAGATTGACTTAAACCTCTTTGTCTTTGATAAAGAGGTTTTCTTAATTTTGAGCAGCGCAGCCTAAAAAAATAAGGAGGTGCAGATTCATGGCAAAAGTAGAACTTAAAAAACCTGTAGTAGAAGAGATTTCTAACAGCATTAAAGGTGCAGCAGCAGTAGTTTTAGTAAACTACAAAGGCATCAGCGTTGAGCAGGATACTCAGATGCGTAAGGAATTAAGAGAAGCTGGAGTTGTTTACAAAGTTTACAAAAACACAATGATGAACTTTGCGTTCAAAGGAACTCCATGCGAAGAATTATGCCAGCATTTAGAAGGAACAAATGCTTTAGCTGTATGTGAAAATGACGCAACAGCACCAGCAAGAATCCTTGCTAAATATGCAAAAGCAGTTCCTACACTGGAACTGGTAGCAGGTGTTGTAGAAGACACTTACTATGATAAGGCAGGAGTTACAGCTCTTTCCCAGATTCCTTCCAGAGAAGAACTTCTTGGAAAATTGCTTGGAAGCATCCAGTCTCCTATCGCAAACTTTGCTCGTGTGCTTAATCAGATTGCTGAACAGCAGCAGGCAGAATAAGCAATAGCAAAAGAAACATGCCCGTAAGGGTCAAAACAAAAATGAAAATTATAATAATTGGAGGTAAATCATAATGGCAAAATTAACAACAGCTGAATTTATTGAAGCTATCAAAGAATTATCTGTATTAGAATTAAACGAATTAGTAAAAGCATGTGAAGAAGAGTTTGGTGTATCCGCAGCAGCAGGCGTTGTAGTTGCAGCAGCTGGTGCAGCTGAAGAAGCTGAAGAAAAAACAGAGTTCGACGTTGAATTAACAGAAGTTGGACCAAACAAAGTTAAAGTTATCAAAGTTGTTCGTGAAGCTACTGGCTTAGGTCTGAAAGAAGCTAAAGAAGTAGTTGACGGAGCTCCAAAGATCGTTAAAGAAGCTGCTTCTAAAGCAGAAGCTGAAGAAATCAAAACAAAACTGGAAGCTGAAGGCGCTAAAGTTACTCTTAAATAATTTTATTTTTGAGCATGTTTTGAAAATAGAGACTGCCGCACTGGTGATGAGAATCACTGGGGCGGCAGTTTTTGTGTTACGGCTTTATTTGTATTGAAAAAAATATTTGCTGAAAAATCATAAAAAATCACTTGACACACTTGACAAACGGTGTTATAGTGAAAAATGCACTATTATGGCAAGTTATGCCCGGGAGACTATTCAAAAGGGTCTCAGGCATGAATTAAATTAAAACATACAAGGGGTGAAACGTCAATGGAGAAAAACAGAATCCGTTCCGTAACTAATGGTAAGGCCATGAGAATGTCATACCAGCGCCAGAAAGAGGTACTGGAAATGCCGAACCTCATTGAAGTTCAGAAAGATTCTTATCAGTGGTTTCTGGACGAAGGCTTAAATGAAGTTTTTAAAGATATATCTCCAATCGCAGATTATAGCGGTAAATTGAGCTTGGAATTCGTTGGCTTTACTTTGTGTGAAGAGGAAAGAAAATATTCCATCGAAGAATGCAAGGAAAGAGATGCGACCTATGCGGCGCCTTTAAAAGTAAAGGTGAGATTACACAATAAAGAGAACGGCGAAATTACCACACATGAAATTTTCATGGGGGATTTGCCATTAATGACCGAAACTGGTACATTCGTAATTAACGGAGCTGAACGTGTTATTGTCAGCCAGTTAGTGCGTTCACCAGGTATTTATTATGCAATTGCACACGATAAACTGGGTAAAACCCTGTATTCCTGCACTGTAATTCCCAACAGAGGTGCGTGGCTGGAATATGAAACCGACTCCAATGACGTATTCTATGTACGTGTAGACAGAACCAGAAAAGTCCCTATTACTGTATTGATTCGTGCCCTGGGCATTGGAACAAATGCAGAAATTCTTGAATTGTTCGGTGAGGAACCGAAGATTCTGGCCAGCTTTACAAAAGATACTTCCGAAAACTATCAGGAAGGTCTGCTGGAATTATATAAGAAGATTCGTCCAGGCGAACCGCTGGCAGTGGAAAGCGCAGAAAGTTTAATTACCAGTATGTTCTTTGACCCGCGCCGTTATGACCTGGCAAAAGTGGGACGTTATAAATTTAATAAGAAATTACTCCTTCGTAACCGTATTACAGGACATAAACTTGCTGAAGATGTTGTAGACATGACAACAGGAGAAATCATTGCCGAGGCAGGCGCTGTTGTAAGCAAGGAGCTGGCTGACCAGATTCAGGATGCAGCCGTTCCATATGTTTGGATACAAGGGGAAGAGCGCAATATTAAAGTCCTTTCCAGCATGGCAGTTAATATTAGAAATTATGTGGACTTCTCAGAAGAAGAACTGAAAGAGCTGGGTATTACTGAATTAGTATACTATCCTGTTCTGGCAAAAATTCTGGAAGAAAACGAAGAACCAGAAGATATTAAAGAAGCCATTAAGCAGGAAATCCACGAACTGATTCCAAAGCATATTACTAAAGAAGATATTTTAGCTTCTATTAACTATAACATGCATCTGGAATATGGTCTTGGAACAGATGATGATATTGACCACTTAGGAAACAGACGTATCAGAGCTGTCGGTGAATTGTTACAGAACCAGTACAGAATCGGTCTTTCCAGATTAGAGAGAGTAGTAAGAGAAAGAATGACCACACAGGATCTGGAAGGTATTACACCTCAGTCTCTTATTAATATTAAACCGGTGACAGCAGCGGTAAAAGAATTCTTTGGTTCTTCTCAGTTGTCTCAGTTCATGGACCAGAATAACCCTCTGGGTGAGCTGACTCATAAGAGACGTTTATCAGCACTTGGACCAGGTGGTTTGTCCCGTGACCGTGCAGGTTTTGAGGTACGAGATGTTCACTATTCCCATTACGGAAGAATGTGTCCTATTGAAACTCCTGAAGGTCCGAACATCGGTCTGATTAACTCTCTGGCATCTTACGCAAGAATCAATGAATATGGTTTTGTGGAAGCTCCTTACAGAAAGATTGACAGAACAGATAAGAAAAATCCTTGTGTTACCGACGAAGTTGTATATATGACTGCTGATGAAGAGGATAATTATCATGTAGCGCAGGCCAATGAGCCGCTGGACGAAGAAGGACATTTCATTCATAAGAATGTATCCGGTCGTTTCAGAGAGGAAACACAGGAATACGAACGTCAGATGTTTGAATACATGGACGTATCTCCTAAAATGGTGTTCTCCGTTGCGACAGCATTGATTCCGTTCCTGCAGAACGACGATGCGAACCGTGCGCTGATGGGATCTAACATGCAGCGTCAGGCAGTGCCGCTTCTTACCACAGAGGCGCCTGTAGTAGGTACTGGTATGGAATCCAAGGCGGCTGTAGACTCCGGTGTCTGCGTAGTGGCAAAAAAAGCCGGTACTGTAGAATGTGCAGCTTCCAAAGAAATTATTATAAAAAATGATGATGGAACAAAGGATGTTTATCATCTTACCAAGTTTATGAGAAGTAACCAGAGTAACTGCTACAACCAGAGACCGATTGTGTTCAAAGGCGAACATGTAGAGGCTGGCCAGGTTATTGCAGACGGTCCGTCTACCTCCAAAGGTGAGCTGGCATTAGGTAAGAACCCGTTAATCGGTTTCATGACCTGGGAAGGCTACAACTACGAGGATGCGGTTCTCTTAAGTGAGAGACTGGTTATGGATGATGTATATACATCTGTTCATATTGAAGAATATGAAGCAGAAGCCAGAGATACGAAACTGGGACCGGAAGAAATTACAAGAGACGTTCCAGGTGTTGGTGATGATGCTCTGAAAGATCTGGATGAAAGAGGAATCATCCGCATTGGTGCTGAAGTCCGCGCAGGAGATATCCTGGTAGGTAAAGTTACTCCAAAGGGAGAGACAGAGCTTACAGCAGAAGAAAGACTGCTCCGCGCAATCTTCGGTGAAAAGGCAAGAGAGGTTCGTGATACTTCTCTCAAGGTTCCTCATGGTGAATATGGTATCGTTGTAGATGCCAAAGTATTCACAAGAGAAAACGGAGATGAATTATCTCCGGGTGTAAACCAGGCAGTCCGCATTTACATTGCCCAGAAGAGAAAAATCTCTGTTGGTGATAAAATGGCCGGACGTCATGGTAACAAGGGTGTTGTTTCCCGTGTACTTCCTGTGGAAGATATGCCGTTCCTGCCAAACGGACGTCCGCTGGATATTGTACTGAACCCTCTGGGCGTACCTTCCCGTATGAATATCGGACAGGTGCTGGAAATTCACTTGAGCCTGGCTGCAAAAGCTTTAGGCTTTAACATTGCAACACCTGTATTTGACGGAGCAAACGAAAATGATATCCAGGATACTCTGGAAATGGCAAATGATTATGTAAACACTGAGGACTTCGAAGAGTTCCGTGCAAAATATGAAGATGTTTTGAGACCAGAAGTTATGCAGTTCTTAGATGAGAACAAAGACCACAGAGAGCTGTGGAAAGGGGTTCCTCTTTCCAGAGATGGTAAGGTAAGACTTCGTGACGGACGTACCGGTGAATATTTCGACAGCCCGGTAACTATCGGACACATGCATTACCTGAAACTCCATCACCTGGTTGACGATAAGATTCATGCACGTTCCACTGGTCCATACTCCCTTGTTACACAGCAGCCTCTGGGTGGTAAAGCTCAGTTTGGTGGTCAGCGTTTCGGAGAGATGGAAGTTTGGGCACTGGAAGCATACGGTGCATCTTACACACTGCAGGAGATCCTGACTGTGAAATCTGATGATGTAATCGGACGTGTGAAAACTTACGAAGCAATTATTAAAGGTGACAATATTCCTGAACCAGGTATTCCGGAATCCTTCAAGGTACTTCTCAAAGAGCTTCAGTCTCTTGGTCTGGATGTAAGAGTCCTGAGAGAGGATATGACAGAAGTGGAAATCATGGAAAATATCGATTATGGCGATACAGATATGCGTTCCATTATTGAAGGGGATTCCCGCGGAGCTGACAACGAAGATTACGCAAGCCATGGATACTCCAAGCAGGAATTTGAAGGCGAAGAACTGGTAGATGTTGAAGACGAGGCCGAGGAAGAAGATGACATGTTCTTAGGCTTTGATGATGCTCAAGACGAAGAGTAATTAGGAAAGGAGTCTACAATGCCAGAAACAGCAAATAAAGAGGTATATCAGCCAATGACCTTTGATGCCATTAAAATCGGACTGGCATCCCCGGATAAAATCCGGGAGTGGTCCCATGGCGAGGTGAAAAAACCGGAAACCATTAACTATAGAACTTTAAAACCGGAAAAAGACGGACTTTTCTGTGAGAGAATCTTCGGACCAAGCAAGGACTGGGAATGTCACTGCGGTAAGTACAAGAAGATTCGCTACAAAGGCGTAATCTGTGACCGATGCGGCGTTGAAGTGACAAAAGCATCTGTCCGCAGAGAGCGTATGGGTCATATTGAGCTGGCTGCACCGGTTTCCCATATCTGGTATTTCAAGGGAATTCCTTCCAGAATGGGTCTGATTCTTGATTTATCTCCAAGAACACTGGAGAAGGTTCTGTATTTTGCAAACTATATTGTATTAGATGCAGGAACTTCTGATTTGTCCTACAAACAGGTTCTTACAGAGAGAGAATATCAGGATGCTAGAGAAAAATATGGTGATACATTCAGAGTGGGCATGGGTGCAGAGGCTGTTCAGGAGCTTCTGGAAGCTATTGACCTGGAAAGAGAATCCAAAGAACTGAAAGCAGGTCTTAAGGATTCCACAGGACAGAAACGTGCCCGTATTGTAAAACGTCTGGAAGTGGTAGAAGCATTCCGTGAATCAGGAAACAGACCGGAATGGATGATTATGACTGTTGTTCCGGTTATTCCGCCAGATTTACGTCCTATGGTACAGTTGGATGGCGGACGTTTTGCAACCTCAGACTTAAATGATTTATACAGAAGAATTATTAACAGAAACAACCGTTTGAAGAGACTGCTGGAATTAGGCGCTCCGGATATTATTGTCCGCAATGAAAAGAGAATGCTGCAGGAAGCTGTGGATGCCCTCATTGATAACGGACGTCGTGGACGCCCTGTTACAGGTCCAGGAAACAGAGCGCTGAAATCCCTTTCTGATATGCTGAAAGGTAAATCAGGACGTTTCCGTCAGAATCTGTTAGGTAAACGTGTTGACTATTCCGGACGTTCTGTTATTGTCGTTGGACCGGAACTGAAAATTTTCCAGTGTGGTCTTCCAAAAGAAATGGCGATTGAATTGTTCAAGCCATTTGTTATGAAAGAATTGGTATCTAATGGTACTGCCCATAACATTAAAAATGCCAAGAAGATGGTAGAAAAGCTGGAACCAGCGGTATGGGACGTGCTGGAAGAAGTAATTAAAGAGCATCCGGTTATGTTAAACCGAGCTCCTACACTGCATAGATTAGGTATTCAGGCGTTTGAGCCAATTCTGGTAGAAGGTAAAGCAATTAAGCTTCATCCATTGGTATGTACTGCGTTTAACGCGGACTTCGATGGTGACCAGATGGCTGTGCATCTTCCATTATCTGTGGAAGCTCAGGCAGAGTGCCGTTTCCTTCTGCTTTCACCAAACAACCTGCTGAAACCGTCTGACGGTGGTCCGGTAGCCGTTCCTTCACAGGATATGGTACTTGGTATTTACTATCTGACACAGGACAGACCTGGTTATAAGGGAGAAGGCAAAGTATTTAAGAGTCTGAATGAAGCAATTCTGGCATATGAAAACCAGGTAATTGCTTTGCAGACAAAGATTTTTGTTTATGTTGAAAAGAAAATGCCGGATGGAACCGTATCAAGAGGAAAGATTCAGTCTACTCTTGGACGTCTGTTGTTCAACGAAATCCTTCCTCAGGACTTAGGATTCGTAGACAGAAGTATTCCTGGCAATGAACTGCTCCCGGAAGTTGATTTCCTGGTTGGTAAGAAGCAGTTAAAGAAAATTCTGGAAAAAGTTATTAATACTCATGGTGCTACCAAGACAGCAGAAGTTCTGGACAGCATTAAGGCTATGGGTTATAAATACTCCACAAGAGCAGCTATGACCGTATCTATTTCCGACATGACTGTGCCACCACAGAAACCGGAAATGATTCAGAAGGCTCAGGATACTGTAGACTTAATTACTAAGAACTTTAAACGTGGTCTCATTACAGAGGAAGAACGTTACAAAGAAGTTGTAGATACCTGGAAAAAGACTGACGATGCCCTTACTAAGGCGCTGCTGGATGGTCTTGATAAGTACAACAACATCTACATGATGGCTGACTCCGGAGCCCGTGGTTCTGACAAGCAGATTAAACAGCTTGCAGGTATGCGTGGTTTGATGGCCGATACAACCGGTCACACCATTGAGCTGCCAATTAAGTCTAACTTCCGTGAAGGTCTGGACGTACTGGAATACTTCATGTCCGCCCATGGAGCGCGTAAAGGTCTGTCCGATACAGCTCTTCGTACAGCTGACTCCGGTTACCTGACAAGACGTCTTGTAGACGTATCTCAGGAACTGATTGTACGTGAAGTAGACTGTTGTGAAAGCAAAGGCGAAATTCCAGGTATGTGGGTAAAAGCTTTTGTAGATGGAAAAGAAGAGATTGAAAGTCTTCAGGAACGTATTACAGGACGTTTCTCCTGTGAGACTATCAAAGATAAAGACGGAAATGTCATTGTAAAAGCAAATCACATGATTACACCAAAACGTGCTGCCAGAGTGGTAATAGAGGGTGTAAATGCAGAAGGCAAACCATATGATGCAGTGAAAATCCGTACAATTCTTACCTGTAAGTGCCATGTAGGTGTTTGTGCAAAATGTTACGGTGCAAACATGGCTACAGGAGAGCCGGTACAGGTTGGTGAATCTGTAGGTATCGTTGCTGCTCAGTCTATCGGTGAACCAGGTACACAGCTTACCATGCGTACTTTCCATACCGGTGGTGTGGCTGGTGGAGATATCACACAGGGTCTTCCACGTGTCGAGGAGCTTTTTGAAGCAAGAAAACCGAAAGGTCTTGCAATCATTACAGAGATTAAAGGTACTGCTACCATTAAAGATACGAAGAAGAAACGTGAAATCATTGTTACTGACAATGAAAACGGAGAATCTAAGACCTACCTGATTCCATACGGTTCCCGTATTAAGATCCAGGATGGTGATTATCTGGAAGCAGGTGATGAACTTACCGAAGGTTCTGTAAATCCACATGATATCCTGAGAATCAAGGGCGTTCGTGCGGTACAGGATTACATGATTCGTGAAGTTCAAAGAGTTTACCGTCTCCAGGGTGTAGAAATCAACGATAAGCATATTGAAGTTATTGTGCGTCAGATGCTGAAGAAGATTCGCATTGAAAATAATGGAGATACAGAATTCCTTCCGGGAACACTGGTGGATGTACTGGAATTTGAAGAAGAGAATGAAAAACTCATTGCAGAAGGCAAAGAGCCGGCAGATGGAAAACAGGTAATGCTTGGTATTACCAAGGCTTCTCTGGCAACCAACTCCTTCCTGTCTGCAGCTTCCTTCCAGGAGACAACCAAAGTTCTTACAGAAGCGGCAATCAAAGGAAAGATTGACCCACTTATTGGACTGAAAGAGAACGTTATCATTGGTAAGCTGATTCCGGCAGGAACTGGTATGAAGAAATATGCCAATATCAAGCTGGATACAGATGAAGATGAAGTTTTGGATGAGGAGGAACTGGAAGAGGAAATCACAGAAGAAACTTCTGAGACAGAAACAGAAGAAGTAGAAGAAACAACAGAAACTACTGAAAATGTGGAAGAAAACGCTGAGACAGAAGAAACTGAGACAACAGAAGAATAAATAAGTAAAGAGGATGTGGCTGATAAGGGTCACATCCTCTTTTGCGTTATATGGTCTGGATATAAAACTGTTTAATGGCATAGGCAGCCGCACCTTGTGGCCCTTCAAAGGGATTAAAGGGAAGGAGCTGAACCGTGCGGTCTGTAGGGTCATCCACGAATAATAACTGCTGTTTGATATAATCCATGAGTTCTTCGCTGATTTCTTCATTGGAAAACAGGGAGCAGTGAAGATAGATTTTATCCGGATTCATGATAATGGCCAGGTTGGAAATGGTGATTCCAAGGTATTTCAGAGCAGTAGAAATATAGTTTCCCACCTGTACATCTCCCAGTGAAAAAGCCCTGGAGACATCTTCTATGGTAAGTTCCTCAGCAGAAGGTTTCAGAGCAGTTAAAACAGTGGAAGCGTTGCTGTCATACAGAAGCCGGCAGTATTTTAAAAGCCAGGTTTCACTGCAATAAGTCTGGAGACAGCCCCGTTTTCCACATTCACATTTTTTTCCTTCTGGATTTACAATGGTGTGTCCGATTTCACCGGCATAGTAGTTGCTTCCCTGAAAGAGGTGGCTATCTTTCATCATGGCGCAGAACATACCAAGACCGCTGTGGAAAAAGGCAAAGGTCTCCGGTGAGGTCTGATCAAACAGATACCGTCCAAATGCCATACAGCGGACATTATTTTCCAGAACAACCGGAAAGGGGAGATGTTTTTTTAATTCTTTTCCGCTAAATCCGGGAAAGGTAGAAGAGTTTATAATGACCTTGTTCTGCTGGATATCAATGTGTCCTGGTACAGCAACTCCAATACCAATAAGAGATTTTGTAATTTCAGGGAGAGAGTGCAGAATCTCCGTGATTTTGTTAATGAGAAATTCTGTGATGTTTTCTTTTACTTCTCTTTCTAAAAGCCCGGAAGTCTGAAATACAGAATTACCTCTAAGGTCACAAATCAAAAACCGCACATGGCGTTTCGTAAACTCCACACCCATGGAATAAACCCGGTCAGGAACTAAATCCAGAAGGATTTTTTTTCGCCCAGGGGAGGTTTCTTCCGGGTTTTCATCCGAACCGATTTCATGTATAATACCTTCCCGTATGAAATCTCCGGAAATAGAAGTCACAGTTGCGGGAGTAATCTGTGTATTCCGGGCAATGGTAGACCGGGCAACCGGAGCGTGACGAAAAATATATTCCAGAATTGTGCTTCTATTTTCCTGAGTAGTCATAAGTTGAGAAACCTCCTCTTTAAATCTGTGCTAAAATTTTTCAATGAGAGGAAAACCTGCATAATTAGTAGAAACTTCAATAACCCGGTAAACATCCAGGGCTTTCTGGAACTTACATTCCTGTGAACATATATAATGCGTGAAGGTTTTCCAGGCTGCTTCGGCTTCGGAAGTATTGCCTTCAGAAAGGAAAAGCAGTGCTTGTGCTAATAATATACAATATTCACTGTGATAGTCAAGATGTTCCCAGAAAAGTTTTTTCACAGGTGAAGCAAAATCAGGGGCTGGTGTCAGGTATTTTTGGTGGAAATTTTGTACTGTCTGAAGCAGTTGCTTCATATTGGATGTTACCTGGAGATTAATACGGTTTCCTTTTCCGTTGTAATAATCACAGTTACATAAAGCGGAAAGAGAAGATAAATAGGAGAGGCAGTCTTCCCACTGTTCTCCGTAGGCAGCCTGAAAATATTCGGCAGCCAGCTCTTCAAAACTGGCGTCTGTTCCCATCAGGCATTTTCCCATAATATAGTTGGGGAGTCCATTTGGCAGGAAACAGCGAAGCTCCTGGCAGCTAATATATCCATTGAGATTTAACTTTTTGAGGCTGTGGATATCTTCGTAAATAATTCTTGCAATGTGTACATATCCCATATCTCCGTAATGTGCTCTGCCAAGAGGATAATCGTAATCAAAGGCATCTCCTTTAAAAATATTCTGCCACTGGGCAAGGAAGGACAGATTTTCCTCCAGGTTGACCGGGAGCGTAATCTGATTCCGCTGATATTTTGGAGGCTCTGGAAGCGTTTCAGGAATATCGTAGGAACGCAGGAAAGTCCGGCTAATGGGGGCAAACATCATAACAAAGCGTTCCGGATGAATCAGGCGTTCTTTTTCAGGCGCCCATAAAAGTTCTTCATACAGTAAAAATACAATTTTAGTAGAAAGCTTCTTCATGGTGAGGGCCTGATCAATTTCATTTAAAATATGCACGTACAGGTCGGAAGGCAGATGGTTTTTGCAGGCATCGCATTCGCAGTGGTTATTAAAAGCATCAGCCAGCCATATGTGGAGATAATCTACCTCTGGATGTGCCAGGGAGTAGTCCACAACTTTCTGCACAAAAGAGGAAACCACCTGTGGATTGGAATAACACAGATTTGTGTTAATAGGAATCCCCTTGTAAAACCCACGCTCTCCATCCACCAATGCAGTCATGGAAAGCTGTTCTTCACTTAATTTTGCATCTGAAGAAACCCAACCAAGGGTATTCTGATCCAGTACAGAACAGGTCCAGCCATGTCCTACACGATGATGCTTCAGGCCTCTTTTTCTTAATTCTTCATCAATGACAGCAGAGATTTCAGCCGCTTTTTCCAGAGAAAAATCTTCCGGGGAAGAAAGAGGGTTGTTCTTATGAGAATACCACAAGTTTAAGAATGCATAAGGCAGTTCAAATTGCAGGAAAAAGGAATTGTATCCAAGCTTTGGAAGCCAGTCAATAAATTCCAGAATGTTTTCCGGAGAATCTGCACCTTCGATACACACGCCTCTATGATGATAGCGGGCTTTCTGGCGCTGAGAAATAGAAAGTTCTTCTATATTAGGAATAGAAGGGATTTTCTCATATTCTTTCCCGGGTCTTAAAAAGCGGCAGCCCAACAATGTGAGATACTGGTAAACGCCAAGCAAAACAGAACGGGGATTGCTTCCTTTAATATACCCGTTCAAATGAGAGATTTCTATTTCGTATTCATCTTCGTCAGGTGAACAGGTATCAGATGGAAAGAGTCCCAGAAGGATTCTTTTCCGGTTGTTGTCCCTGTTCATAGTATCAGACGAAAAAGAGAGGAAATTATTTACTTTTGATAAATAATGTTTTAATTCAGAACCAGCAAATAAAATGGTATCAGAATGTGATGCGCACTCTATTTGTATATACATTTTAATACCTCCATGATTTAGTTATTAAAAATAATAAACTTTAAGAAGATTATAACGAAAAGAAAAAGAAAAGTATATGTAAAAAGTGCATATAAAATGAGAGATAAAATTGATAATAATTAACAAAATGATAAATATATGTTGATTTTTTTGGCGTAACATAGTATATTATAGCTACAGAGAAGAGAAGAGAAAATAAAAAATATAATTATATAAAATAAATAAATGGAGGGCTATATGAAAACAAAAACAACTTTAGCAGAATTTCGCTCTATGAATTCTGTAAGGAAAAAACGCATTTTGCGGAAGAATGCCTGGTGTTGGGTATTTATGCTGCCAACCCTGATTCTTTACATTTTATTTCAGGGGTATCCTATTATAACAAGTGCCTGGTATTCTCTTCTGGACTGGTCTGGTATGACCATGAATGCTACCTTTGTAGGTCTGGGCAACTTTAAAGAATTATTGCAGGATCCACTGTTTTTTAATTCTGTAGGAAATAGTTTTAAGTACATGTTATTAAGCGTTCCTATTCAGTTGGTACTTTCTCTGGTGATTGCCTATATCTTAACCAGTATTATTAAAAAAGGCGCAACGGTGTTCCGCACCATGTACTTCATCCCGGTAGTTACAACTGCATCTATTGTAGGTATTATTATGATTTTCATTTTCGGAGGTACAGGCCCTGTAAACCAGGTACTTTCCATGATGGGAATTGATACCATTAACTTCCTGGGAGATGCCAAGACAGCAATGTTTACGGTGGTTCTGATTGGCGTATGGAAAGATTTGGGAACTTACATGATTTACTGGATTGCAGCTTTGCAAAGTGTACCGCAGGATGTATATGAAGCAGCTAAAATTGACGGTGCAGGAAAGTTCAGAACTTTTACAGACGTTGTATTTCCTCTGATTCTGCCAATAGGTGGTGTTATTACCGTACTTTGTGTTATCGGTTCTCTGAAGGTATTCGATATTGTTCAGACCATGACAAATGGTGGTCCATATTTCGCAACGGATGTGGTAGCAACATTTGTATACCGGACAGCTTATTCCAGTACAACAGGAAGCCCCCGGCTTGGTTATGCCAGCGCTGCAGCTTTGATGTTTGGACTTATGGTTGTTGTGATTGGTATCGTCCTGAATTTGGTAAAAGGTTATTTTAATAAGAAGAGAAATGTTTAGGAGAGGAGATTAGCTCATTATGAAAAAAGAGAAAATTGCAGGGAAAATCGGAAAATCTGTAATTTATGTACTGCTTTCCGTTGTGGCTCTTATCTGGATGTATCCTTTTATCTGGATGATTAGTGCGTCTTTGAAAACCCAGAGCGAATTTTTTGCCAGCGGTCTGAGTTTAATTCCGGAAAGCCTGAATTTTGATAACTATGTAAGAGCATGGAATAATGCAAACTTTGCTGTGTACTTCAAAAACTCTATTATTGTAACAGTCAGCGTTGTTGTGATTGTTCTTTTATCAACATCTGCAGCTGGCTATGTTATGGGAAGATATGTTTTTGTTGGTAAGAAACTGGTTATGGGAATCTTCATGGCAAGTATTACAATTCCACTGGTGTTTACAGTTATTCCTATTTATGAATTGTTAAAAGAAATGGGATTGGAACAGAACCTGCTGGGTCTGATTCTGGCAGAGGCCGGAGGAGGTCATGTTATCTTCCTGATGCTGTTCTCCAGTTTTTACGGAGGACTTCCCAAGGAGCTGGAAGAGGCGGCAACTATTGATGGAAGTGGTTTTATGAAAACCTACTCCAGCATTATGTTCCCTCTGGCAAAACCAATTATGGCAACCGTAGTGATTATGCAGTTTATCTGGACATGGAACTCTTTCCTCTTGCCATTGATTGTTACCCTGAGTAAACCGGAAATGCGTACCTTAGCTGTTGGTCTGTACGCGTTAAGAGGTGAAAACGTAGTTGACTGGACTGGTATTGCTGCCGGTGCATGTATTGCGGTTCTGCCGATTATTTTGATTTTTGTATGCCTGCAGAAATATTTTGTAGATGGTGTGGCAGGCGCTGTAAAGAGTTAAGAAATAAAATTTTATTATATTTAAATTATTTAAGGAGGTATTTTACCATGAAAAAGAGAATTGCAGCATTAGCTATGGCTGGTCTGATGGTTCTGTCAGCAGTTGGCTGTGGCCCAAGCGTGAGCGGAGGCGGCTCAGAAGGAAAAGAGCAGGAAACAACTTCTGAAAAGAAAGAAGAATCCAAAGGTGATGGAGAAGTTGTTCTGCAGGTTGTAGATATGAGTGATTCTACAAAAGCAAGAAGAGAAGAGTACAACAAGAAGTTTGAGGAAGAGAACAACTGTAAAGTAGAATATACAGTGTTGGCTGGAGATCAGTATCAGACAACCATTAACTCTTCGATTAAAGCAAATACAGCACCAGACTTGTTTGCTCTTCCAAGTGGTGTGAAGCTTTCTACAGCAGTAGAAGAAGGCTGGTATATGCCAATGAATGATTATGTGGAAGACGGATTTTTCGATACTTTTGCAGAGGGCGCATTAAACGAAGGTATTACAACAATGGACGGACAGGTTTATGTGCTTCCGGAATCAGCAAATATCGTAAACACTCTGGTATTCTATAATAAAAACGTTCTGGAGGATGCAGGAGTAGACACTGAAAATCTTCCAAAAACATGGAGCGAATTCAGAGAAGTTTGTAAACAGGTAACAGAAGCCGGAAAAGGTAAATACTACGGTATGATTGAAGGTGGAAAACAGGTAAACAGACTGGAAATTGCTATTCGTGCATTATCCTGTCTGGCAGGAAGCAAATCAAATGATATCGGTGTTATCAGCATGGTAGATGGAAAGAATGTTCTAAATTCTGACGCTATGATTCAGGCATTTGACTTCTACAGCGGACTGGTACAGGATGGAAGCTTCCATCCAGACTCTGTAAACCTGGCAGCACCGGAAGCAAGAGCTCTGTTTGCACAGAATCAGGCTGCATTCCTGATTCAGGGTTCCTGGTGTATCTCAACCTGGGAAAAAGAAAACCCGGAATTAGAATTTGGTGTTATGGAAATGCCGGTACCAGATGACGGTGCAAAAGGCGGACTTCCTTACATTGGCGCACAGCCATGGATGGGTATTTCTAAAACATCTGAAAATCCAGAACTTGCAGCAAAATACCTTCAGGGACTTTATTCTGAAGAATACCAGGCAGGCGTTGTAGAAGACGGTGGTTTCGTATCTGCTGTAAAAGGTGTTAATGAGAAATACATGAAAGATGGCGTTATGAAAGATTACTATACACTGGCTCTGGAACAGGGCAAACTTTGCCCGGACCCAATCGTAGGTAATGCAGATGCAGCAGTGGTTTACGCAAATATCACAGAAATTTCTCCAAACTTAGGACAGATTGTACAAGGTACTCTTACAGGAAAAACAGATTATAAAGATACTTTGAAGACATTAGCTGAAAATACCCAGAAAGAATGGGAAAACGGAATTAAAAAAGCGCAGGAAGCTGGAGCTGAAGTTTCCGCAGCAGACTTTGAATTTAAAAACTGGAATCCATTGGAAGACTATACAGCAGAAGATTATCAGAACAAATAAGAGGAAATTGCCGGGGTGTATATCATCTCGGCATTTCCTTTTTATAAATCTTAAAAATTGTAGAAAAAATCCTTGACAGGTGAAATCTTCCTATATATAATGAAGAAGTATGCGTGAGAAACAGGGCTTTTATGCGCATATGAGATTATTCATATGATGAATAACTGGCAGCCACTTTATTTCTTTTATAATGATTATAGAAGATGTGCAAATTTTACAGGAGGTGAAAGGAATGCCAACATTTAACCAGTTAGTAAGAAAAGGACGTCAGACTTCCGTGAAAAAGTCTACAGCACCTGCACTTCAGAAGAGCTACAACTCTTTACAGAAAAAATCATCTGATTTATCTTCTCCACAGAAGAGAGGTGTATGTACCGCTGTTAAGACTGCTACACCAAAGAAGCCTAACTCAGCTCTTAGAAAAATCGCCAGAGTTCGTCTTTCAAACGGAATCGAAGTAACAAGCTACATTCCAGGAGAAGGTCACAACTTACAGGAGCACAGCGTTGTTCTGATCCGTGGTGGTAGAGTAAAAGACTTACCAGGTACCAGATATCATATCATTCGTGGTACATTAGATACAGCAGGTGTTGCTAACAGACGCCAGGCTCGTTCTAAATACGGTGCTAAGAGACCAAAAGATAAAAAATAGAAACTATGAAAATCCATGAGTGACGGACAGATAGTCTGTTACCTTAAATTATAGAATCACAGGACTAACTATCAATCATTTGTGCCGGGATTCCACAAGCCCAGTAGTGGCTGCGGGTTTAGATAGAGAATTTACCGTGCGAACATGCAGAATAGTTTGTGTGAGTACCTATGATTTAATCGGAACTGATTAAGGAGGGAAGTAACGTGCCACGTAAAGGACATACTCAGAAAAGAGACGTTCTGGCTGATCCAATGTACAACAGCAAGGTAGTTACAAAACTTATCAACAGCATTATGTTAGATGGTAAGAAAGGTGTAGCTCAGAAAATTGTTTACGGTGCATTCGCCAGAGTGGAAGAAAAAGCTGGAAAACCAGCAATCGAAGTATTCGAAGAAGCTATGAACAATATCATGCCAGTATTAGAAGTAAAAGCAAGACGTATCGGTGGTGCAACATACCAGGTACCTATCGAAGTTAGACCAGACAGACGTCAGGCTTTAGCTCTTCGTTGGTTAACAATGTTTTCTCGTAAAAGAGGAGAGAAAACAATGGAAGAAAGACTGGCTAACGAATTATTAGATGCAATGAACAACACAGGCGCATCTGTTAAGAGAAAAGAAGACATGCATAAGATGGCTGAAGCAAATAAAGCATTTGCTCACTATCGTTTCTAAGAGGAGGAAATCCAATTGGCTGGAAGAGAATATCCGTTAGATAGAACCAGAAACATTGGTATTATGGCGCACATCGATGCTGGTAAAACTACCACAACAGAGCGTATCCTGTATTATACCGGTGTAAACTATAAAATCGGTGATACTCATGAAGGTACTGCTACCATGGACTGGATGGAACAGGAGCAGGAAAGAGGTATCACAATTACCTCAGCCGCTACAACATGCCACTGGACACTGCAGGAGAACTGCAAACCAAAAGCCGGTGCTCTGGAACACCGTATCAATATCATTGATACTCCAGGACACGTTGACTTTACTGTAGAAGTTGAGCGTTCTCTGCGTGTACTTGACGGTGCTGTTGGTGTATTCTGTGCAAAGGGCGGTGTTGAACCACAGTCCGAAAACGTATGGCGTCAGGCTGACACATACAATGTACCACGTATGGCATTCATCAATAAGATGGATATCCTTGGTGCAGATTTCTACGGCGCTGTAGAACAGATTAAAACAAGATTAGGAAAGAATGCAATCTGCATTCAGCTCCCAATCGGTAAGGAAGATGAATTCAAAGGAATCATCGACCTGTTTGAAATGAAAGCTTACATCTACAATGATGATAAGGGTGATGATATTTCTATCGTTGATATCCCAGAAGATATGGCAGATGATGCAGAACTGTACCGTACAGAACTGGTTGAAAAAATCTGTGAATTAGACGATGATTTAATGATGGAATATCTGGAAGGTGAAGAACCATCTACAGAAGCTTTAAAAGCAACTTTAAGAAAAGCAACATGTGAATGTGCTGCTGTTCCTGTATGCTGTGGTACAGCTTACAGAAATAAAGGTGTTCAGAAACTTCTGGATGCGATCATTGAGTTCATGCCTTCACCACTGGATGTACCTGCTATTCAGGGTACAGACCTGGATGGTAACCCAATCGAAAAACATTCTTCTGACGATGAACCATTTGCAGCTCTTGCATTCAAGATCATGGTTGACCCATTCGTTGGTAAGCTTGCATTCTTCCGTGTATATTCAGGAACAATCAACTCCGGTTCTTATGTTCTGAACTCTACAAAAGGAAAGAAAGAGCGTGTTGGACGTATCCTTCAGATGCATGCTAACAAACGTCAGGAATTAGACAAAGTATATGCTGGTGATATCGCTGCAGCTGTAGGTCTTAAATTTACAGTAACAGGTGATACCATTTGTGATGACCAGCATCCGGTAATTCTGGAATCCATGGAATTCCCAGAACCAGTTATCGAGCTGGCTATCGAGCCTAAGACAAAAGCAGGACAGGGTAAATTAGGTGAATCCTTAGCAAAACTTGCTGAAGAAGACCCAACCTTCCGTGCTCATACAAATCAAGAAACAGGACAGACCATTATCGCAGGTATGGGTGAGCTTCACCTGGAAATCATTGTTGACCGTCTGCTTCGTGAATTCAAAGTAGAAGCTAACGTAGGTGCTCCACAGGTTGCTTACAAAGAAACCTTCACAAAACCAGTTGATGTTGATAGCAAATATGCTAAACAGTCTGGTGGACGTGGACAGTATGGTCACTGTAAAGTTAAATTCGAGCCAATGGATGCCAACGGTGAAGAACTGTTCAAGTTCGAATCCACAGTTGTTGGTGGTGCTATTCCTAAGGAATACATTCCAGCAGTTGGCGAAGGTATCGAAGAAGCTATGAAAGCCGGTATTCTTGGTGGATTCCCAGTAGTTGGTGTTCATGCTAACGTATACGATGGTTCCTACCATGAAGTCGACTCTTCTGAAATGGCATTCCACATTGCTGGTTCTTTAGCATTCAAAGATGCTATGGCAAAAGCTTCACCAGTATTACTGGAGCCAATCATGAGAGTTGAAGTTACAACACCAGAAGATTACATGGGTGATGTTATCGGTGATATCAACTCCCGTCGTGGACGTATCGAAGGTATGGAAGATATCGGTGGAGGTAAAATGATCCGTGGATACGTTCCTCTGGCAGAAATGTTCGGATACGCAACAGACCTGCGTTCCAGAACACAGGGTCGTGGTAACTACTCCATGTTCTTTGAAAAATATGAACCAGTTCCAAAATCCGTACAGGAAAAAGTTCTGGCAGGAAAATCAGATAAATAATTATTTAAAACAAATAAAACTTGCAAATATCCTTGATTTGCAATATAATCAAGGGTAGCAGGTTGATTTTATCAGCCGCCTCGTTATGAGGCATCAAAATCTAAATTAATAATTGCCCAAACGGGGCGCATGTTAAACAAGGAGGACATTCAAAAT
>UMET01018818.1_pt1 | contig 25654 bp, 37 predicted proteins | sample 1964821 | NCBI WGS metagenome assembly UMET01 (sample SAMEA4836027, study PRJEB28245) | human gut metagenome | biome: gut microbiome; material: fecal sample | place: Denmark | collected 2008
TTAAATCCCAGATGGAATACAAACTCAACCGCCAGATAAACCGTATCGGGCAGCAGGACTGGAAAGACCGGGTGATGAACACTTTCCTGGGAGGTAGAGGATAAGATGATGGACGAAAAGAAAGTTAGAGAAGCGATATACTGTATGAAAGCAAGTATTGGTGAAACAATGTGTGAAGAGTGCGTTAATTACTACAAATGCGACCATACCAAAATGGACGATATGATGAGGACCGCAATCGAAGCACTGGAAAAGCAGTTACCGAAGAAACCTATAGATAAGAGTTGTGTGAAAGATAATGATACTATTTGCGGATATGTTGGTATATGCCCTAGTTGTAACGGTATTGTTGACGATAGTATGATTGTTTGTGATTGTACACAAGTACTTGACTGGTCGGAAAATAGGAGAGTGGAAGAATGATTTTATTTTGTCCTGATCTAACAGGAAAAGAAGAATACCTGGCGAATCATTATTCCAAGAAAGAACAGTATGAAAAAGCCATCGAAGAAGTAACAGAGCTGAAAGACGAACTCTACAGAGGCAGTAACCCTTTAGGAGATCCAGACATGGTGTATTTGACAGATAACACCTGGAGCGAATGTGCCGATGTAATCATCATGATTGCCCAGCTTGCGATCCAACATGGAAAAGGAGATGAGATTAAATCTCAGATGGAGTACAAGTTAAATCGACAGTTAAACCGGATCGGGCAGCAGAACTGGAAAGAGCGGATCATGAATACTTTCTCGGGTGGGAGAATGTAAGGAGGAACGAGATGAACGTACTAGAGAAGATTTTGGAAGAGATGAATAAAATCAAAGATGGAAATAGAAAAGAAAAATTATATGCAAAATATCCGGCAAAAAATAAAAGACAGGAAATCCTTAATATTTATTCACAAGGATATGAAGACGGGACGGATAATTTCTACAATGCGATTATTCCGCTGGTTCGTTCACACATGAGTGACAATGATGAATTAATAGACCGAAAAGCGTTAAAAGAGGAAATAGAAAGCCTTAGAATGACGATAACTGGAATGAGAAGCGGAAAAACAATTACTATTCGGGCGTTGGAGGAATACAAGAAAAGTATATTAAGAATAATTGATGAGCAGCTAACAGTACATGCAAATGATAATTGTATTCCGGTGGAAGAGAATCAATTAGAACCATGCTATGATGTATATTTTTGTGAAGAAACAGAAGGTTTGGAGGTTAGCAAAGAAATAAGAATGGATCATAAACCAACCAGCGAAGAATTAAAGCAGTTTATGATTAAATTCAAAATGCGGTCAGCATGGCATAAAAAGCGTTATATCTACAATCCATGCGCCGGATGTTTCGGAGCTGCCAATAACGATTGTCAGCACTGCAGATTTGGAGGTGGTCAAGATGAATAAAAGCGGATGTAAAGACCCGGTGGCAGAAACCGCTGTACATAACGAGACTGAAAGGGAACGCTTAAGAAGAAAATACAAAATCCATGAAGAAGATATAGTAAGAATGCGCCTGCCAACCAGAGACGAAGAACGGAAAGGACCCGTATACAAAATCGTCCCCGTCCGGATCAAAGAGATCCATACGCATCTGGTTACGGTGATTCTTCCATCTGGACTATTAGAGAGCTTTACATGGTGGCAATTTAATCAGCAAAGAAGGTGATACCCATGGACTTATTGCAAGCCCTAACCCAATATTGTGATATCAGGCAAGAAGTAAAAGATTTAAGATACCGCATTGACCGTACCAAAAAAAGATTAGATCAAATAAAAAAAGAAGGAGTAGTATCAGATACAGTCACCGGTACCCGGAAAGATGGCACCATAGGTCCGATTAAGATAACAGGATTCCCGGATCCGGAGTATGATGCGGTAAAAGGGATGCTGAAAAAAAGAATTGCAAAATTAGGAATTTTGGAGGATAATCTTCTTGAAGCACTGAATTTGGTAGATGATTACATAAGTCAGATTCCGAGTAGTAAGTTACGTCAGATTTTCCGGCTGTATTACGAGGATGATTTAACGTGGAGACAAGTGGCGAATGAAATGAACCGGAGATTCCCAAAAAAACGAATTCCTTACACGGAAGACAGTTGCAGAAAATCACATGACAGGTATCTCGAAAAGGAAAATTAAAGAAAAAAATAATTTTTTTTCAAAATGTCCGTTCATGTCCGGAAAAAATATGTTAATGTTTATACTAAGGAATCCCAGAAGGGAATCCGAAGCGGCAGCAGGACAAAACCTGTTGCAGGGTTTAGATGGTAATACCGTGACAACGTCAAAAGACCATCACCTCACACATTACAGAATAGAAAAAGACAAACCCGTCCGCTGGGGGAGTCGTACAGTACAACCTCTTTACAGACGTGTAAAAGCCGTGACAACCGGTGAAGAATGTGGTAGATATGCCAGGGTGGAATTGCGAGGGGGTTCTGAAACCAAAGCGGAAACAACTACCCATAAAACCTCTTTAGAGTATATGATTGCCGGGTGTCATAGCCCGGTGGTTATTTTGGTTTATACCAAACCAAGCGCAAAGGTATACGCTTTCCAACAGCGTCAGCATTGGCGGTTAAGAGGCAGAGGATTGACGACACGAAATCCAAAGGATCAGACGGTATCTCCTGTAGGATGCCATGCAAGGGCGAAGATCCCAAAAGACCGTCGCTGGAACATCTTCCCAGATGGGAGGAAGCGTGAGCCGTAAAACCGAGCCGCAGGTTCGAATCCTGATGTTCCGCTGATGATTGGAAATAACATCACCCACCCGATCGGGAGTGGATCGGGAGCCCGCCGGAGCTGATCTGGTAACTAACGCTTCTCCCCTGAGGCGATAGAGAATCCCTGGTAGAAATACCGGGGATTTTGTTATACAATTAATAAAACATACTGTAATGAGGTGAATCAATATTATGCCAACTACGCAGAACGAATCGAAAAATCCGGTGAGTGAATGGGATAGAACATATAGAGGAGAAGAACACAGGATATTAAAAAACATAAAAAATTAAAATAGAACTTGAGGTGATAAAATGGCAAGAGCACCAAATGAAAAAATAAAAAAAGCAAAAGAACTTTATTTAAGCGGAAAGCGTTTGGTAGATATTGCCAGTGAGCTTGGAGTCCCAGAAGGGACGGTAAGAAGATGGAAGAGTACACATAAGTGGGATGGCGAACGTTCGGATAAAAAAAGCGAACGTTCGAAAAAGAAAAAGAACGAAGAAAAAAAGAAAGTTGCTGATGAAGTCGGACAAGTTATGGAAAATCCAGAATTGACCGATAAACAGCGACTTTTTTGCATTTTATATATTCGGTGCTTTAATGCTACAAAAGCATACAAAAAGGCATATGGATGCAGCTATGAAACAGCAATGACAGAAGGATGCAACCTCCTAAGAAATCCTAAGATTCAGAGCACGATAAAAGAACTGAAGCAGGCACGATTAAACAGGGAAATGTTGGATGTCCATGATATTTTTCAAAAGTATATGGATATCGCTTTTGCAGATATCACAGATTACCTGGAATTTGGGCAGCAGGAAGTCCCGGTGATGGCGATGTACGGTCCTGTTATGGTAAAAGATCCAGAAACCGGGGAACAGAAGCAGTTAACCAAAATAGCCAACGTAGTACGCTTCCGAGAATCGGATCAAGTAGACGGGACTATTGTATCTGAGGTAAAACAAGGAAAAGATGGAGCAAGCATAAAACTGGCAGACCGAATGAAAGCCCTGCAATGGTTGACCGATCATATGGATCTGGCTACGGAAGAACAACGGGCAAAAATCGAGGCATGGAAAGCAAAATCCCAGAAGCAGGAAGAAAAACAAATAGAAGTTACCTTTGTGAAAGCAAGTGAGAGAGATGGAAAAAATACAGATGGCTCTAAATGATCATTTTTACGATTTTGTCAACGACTGGAACCATAAAATATATTTTTGTGTTGGGGGATACGGAAGCTCAAAAAGCTACCATATTGCAACTAAACTCATAAAAAAACTGGCAGAGGAAAAAAGAAAGGCTTTAGTTGTCCGTGAAGTGTTCGATACCATCCGGGATTCTTGCTTTGACCTCTTACAAGAGGTTACGGGTGCTATGGGGTTAGAAGATTTTACAGAATTTACCGTAAGCCCTATGCAGGTACGATTTGCCAATGGAAGCAAAATCATCTTTAAAGGTATGGACAAGCCTGAAAAACTGAAATCTTTGAATAGAGTATCGATTGTCTGGATTGAAGAGTGCTCAGAAGTCAAATATGCGGGATTTAAAGAGATTTTAGGTAGATTAAGACACCCGACTTTAAGCAACCATATTATTTTGTCCACTAATCCGGTAAGCAAAGGAAACTGGTGTTATAAATATTTTTTTCAGGACAAGAAAAATAAATTCTTTGTGTTAAATGATGAGGAATTATATAAAAAAAGGATCATGGTCATAGGCGATACCTATTATCATCATAGCACAGTAGACGATAATTTCTTTGTGCCAGAAGAATATGTGGAACAGCTGGATGATCTGAAGAATCATGATCCTGACCTGTACCGTGTGGCGAGAAAAGGGAGATTTGGTGTCAATGGAACACTGGTATTCCCACAATTTGAAGTACATCCGGCAGATCTCGTAGAAAAAGAGATGAGAGAAGTCAAAAACCCACTGGAAAAGAATGGAATAGATTTTGGATTTGTCACTTCATACAATGCAGCTTTACGGATGCTGGTAGATCACGATAATAAAATTCTTTACATTTACCAGGAATACTACAGCAGGGGTAAAACAGATCCGGAGATTGCAAAAGACCTTGCGGACTGGAAGGATATCATAATAAAGGCAGATTGCGCAGAACCAAAAGCGATCCGGTTTTATAAGCAGGAAGGATTTCGAATGAAACCCTGTAAGAAATTCAAGGGCAGCCGCACAATGTACACGAAGAAAGTGAAGAGATTCAAGAAAATTATTTGTTCTGATACCTGCCCGAATACGATCGATGAGTTGCAGGATCTGACCTTTGCAGTAGACAAGGATGGGGAGATCATAGAGGATGAATTTTCTATTGACCCACATACTTTGTCAGCAATCTGGTATGGACTGGATGATTATGAGGTATCAGATCTTAAAGGCAGCGGTATTCGGATATTAAAATAAAGGAGAAAGTATGGAACTGGAACAGGCGAGAGAACTTATCAAAAAATGTGTGGAGGGACACGCTTATTTTATTTGGGATGCAGAACAGGCAGAAAGGTATTACAGGAAAGAGAATGATATATTAAAAACGGAACGCAAGCAGAAAGAAGAGGACGATCCCTTACATCAGGCAGATAACAAGATTCCGAGTAATTATTTTAAATTACTGGTAAATCAAAAGACGGCGTACGCTTTTACGGTACCGCCTAAATTTGATGTAGGCGAGGATGAAATAAACGAGAAAATCCGTGAAACGCTTGGGGATGCGTGGAAAAAGAAATGCAAGACCCTATGCAAAGAAGCGGCAAAAAAGAAAGTTGCGTGGCTCCATTACTGGAAAGGGAAAAATGGAGAATTTAAGTATGCAGCCGTGAAGCCGGAACAGGTGGTGCCGGTCTGGACGCCGGATCTGGAAAAAGAGTTACTGGCAGTTTTGCGGTATTATCATGACATCGATCAAAAAACAGGGAAAACCTATGAAATCTATGAGATCTGGACAGATAAAGAATGTCAGACATTCCGAAGACGGGTAGATCTGGAGTGGGAAGCTTTGGAGGAATACCCCAATTTCCTAATTTTGGATATAGATACCAACACAACAGAAAATACCAATATTTACAAACATGATTTTCAAGAAGTACCCTTTATCTTTTTTAATAATAATGATGAGATGCAGAGTGATCTGGATGATATTAAAGAGCTGATTGATTCTTACGATAAAGTATATTCTGGATTTATCAATGACATGGAAGACATTCAGGAGATTATTTTTATTCTCACAAATTATGGAGGGGAAAAGGACAGCGCCAAAGAAGTTTTGCAACAAATGAAAAATAAGATCATCTTGGTGGACAATGATGGTCCAGACGATAAATCAGGTGTTTCGACCCTGAGCATTGAAATTCCAGTAGAGGCCAGAAGAGAGGTCTTAAAGATCACCAGAAACGCTATCTTTGAACAAGGTATGGGGATTGATCCAGATCCGCAGAATTTTGGTGATAGTTCTGGGGTTGCATTAAAATACCTGTACTCTTTGCTGGAATTAAAAACAGGAATGATGGAAACGGAATTTGAACCATCTTTCAATCGCTTAATACGTGCCATTTGTAGATTTTATGGATATACACCTAAAAAGATTACGCAGACATGGAAAAGGACGTCTGTTACCAATAATGTGGAGCTGGCGCAGATTTGCAATCAGAGTAAGGGAATCATTTCTGACGAAACCATAATAAGAAATCACCCATTGGTAACAGATCCAGATAAGGAAATTAAACTTTTGAAAGAGCAAAACGAAAGAGAACTGGAGAAAGAATCTCATGAATGGGATAAAATCCCCGTAATTCCGGAGGATGGAGATGGAAAAGAATAGAAATCAGGAGTACTGGGAGAAAAGAATCGCCAATAAGATTTGGAAAATCTATAATTCCATGGAAATGAAAAACAAAGCCCTGATTGAATTTTATCTGGAAGCCAGTAAAGAAATCCGAATGGAATTATATGAGCTTGCCGAGAAGATCGGAGAGGATGGGATCATAAGTCGGACAGAAATGTACACTCAGCAGAGACTTCAAAAATTAGAAAAAAGGTATCGGGAAATAGCCTATGAATTAGGACGGCAGATAGAAGAGATGGAAACCGAGAATATGCAGCAGGGCTTTCAAGAGGCGTATGAGATCACAACGGAAGCGATCGAAAAGCCAGATTTTGCTCTTCCAGATAAGAATCTTATGGAGAAACTTTTGGAAGAACCATGGCGAGGTGGTAATTTCTCTTCCCGGCTATGGGACAATCAGAAGAAATTGACAGCTGCACTCCATGTAATATTGACGACAGGCTTGCAGCAGGGGAAATCAGTGACAAATATGGCAAAAGAGCTCAATATGGTCATGGGAAAAGGTTTGAATGCCGCTCATCGGCTAGTAAGGACTGAGACGATGCATTACCTGAATCAGTCTATCCTACAAGGCTATCAGGATGCAGAAATAAAAAATGTACAGTTTTTAGCAGCAAAAGATGAAAGAACCTGTGAAATCTGCGGAGCCATGCATGGAAATGTCTATGAGATTGAAAAAGCGCCGATTCTTCCACTGCATCCAAATTGCCGTTGTACCTATTTACCGGTGATGGAAGAAAATCCTGTTGAAAAGAACGCGGATGATGATATAATGAAATTACCACGATATCAGGAGGCAGCAATACCGATAGAAAAGTTTACACAATATGCCCTGAATCCGGAAAAAGACATAAATAAAGCAAAAGCTTTTGAAAAGGCTCTGGGATATACAAAAGAGAATGCAGAGGAACTTATACAACAGATACGGAAGAAACTTCCGGATAGTGAGGCTGTAGAAAAAGGAGACAGAGGTTGGGGTATGACGCATCAGGTGATTATGGAAATCGAAGGGCGGAATGGAAAAACGGCAAAAGTATTGACTGCATGGATCGATGATAAGATAACAGGAAAAATGCGTTTAACAACGGTACATGTTGATTAGGAGGGACGCAATGTTAGAATTGTATGAAAGATATAGGTTAAAGGATGGCAGGACAGGACGTGCGGTGGATATTCTGGGAAAAGGGGAAGCTTGCATCTTTGAGGTGGATAAAGCGGAGATCAGTGAAAAGGTAATCACGGTCACTGAAGATGAAATAAAAGAGAAAATAGAAAAACAGTAAACATCCAAAAAGCGTATTTAAAGCAGAATAGTTAAAAGTTTAAGAGGGGGATAAGATGAAAAAAGTCTTTAGAATATTAATGGTAGCATTGTTATTCGGCGGTATTTTAGTAGGATGTGGAACGACAGAAAACCATCTTCCACATAATAAAAATATTGAATTATCTGCAACAAAAAAGGAAATTATTGAAAAAGATAATTTAGAGGAACTTACTAAGGATAATCCGTCTTATGATTACTTAACACAAATTTCTGCTACTTATCAAAATGCGGAAAAAGAACTTGGAAAACAGTACATAAAAGAAAAAGATTCCAAAGTAAATATAGAGGGGTATGAATTCCGTGTTTCGTATATTCTGAATGATGAAGATGGATTGAGACGAACCCGTTACAGAGGAAGCAATATTGATGAAAATGGTCAACAGGAATTATTGGAATATTTAATTGGAATATATGGTGAAGAGATAAAAAATGCTGAGTTTGCCATGTATAACGAGTACCACGAGATAAAAGTGGAAAAAGAAAATCAAATATATAATGTTACTATGGGGATTCCGGAGGCGTATCCGGATGAAGTTTGGATAGAAATTTATTTGCTGAAAAAATAATAGGAACAATAGGAGCCGTCGGTAAATGAGCCGGCGGTTTTTACTTGGAAAGTGCCCGGGAAACCGAGTGCTTTTTTATTGCGAAAGGAGAAAAAATGAAGACAGTAAACGTGTTGGGCGAGGAGTATAAGATTCTGGTGGATGAGTTTAATACTCTGGAATTAAAAGGGAAAAACAGGAGCGGTTATTGTGCTTTCTATGCAAAAGAGATACATATCGCCAATTTAGATACGGACCCGGATTGTAAAGATGAGTCGGAAAAAGTAAAAGAGAGATTGAGAAAAGAAATTCTCCGACATGAAATCCTGCACGCTTTTTTGAGAGAGTCCGGATTGCAGCAGAATACAGCAGAAACCTACGCCTGGGCTGAAAACGAAGAGATGATAGACTGGTTTGCAGTACAGTACCCAAAGATCCAGAATGCCTTTAAAGAGGCAGGAGCAATATAGGAAGGAGGGAAAAGATCCAACTATGGGTAAAATAGCAGCGACACACGTTAATCGTGTGCTATTTTTATGCCCGGTAAGGCGTTAAACTGCCCTCTCTGCTATGAGCATAACTAGCGAATCCCAAACCGAGAGAGTCGGAATATAAAATCTATGGAGGATAAGAAATGGAATTTATCAGAGCAATTTTGGAAAAGGCAGTCGTTAAGGATGGGAAATTGGATGTAGAAGCAGCCATGGAACAGATCAACGAAGAGTTTCCAAAGCATGCAGTACCGAAAGAGGACTACAATGGAAAAATGAAGGAACTAACAACAGCCAATGAAACCATCGAAAACCTGAAAAAAAAGAATAAGGGAAATGACGAGCTGCAGAAGACGATCCAGACGCACGAAGAAACGATCAAAACCCTGCAGAAAGAAAACAGCGATATGAAAAAAGAATATGCGCTGAAAGCGGCTATTGAAAAAACAGGCTGCACAGATCCGGGGTACCTGATCTACAAGCATGGCGGTCTGGAAAAATTTACGTTTGACCAGGAGGGGAAACCGGTAGGAGTGGAAAATGTGGTGGAAACATACAAAAAAGAAAACCCCATCCTTTTCCCAACCAATAAAACCGAACAGAAATATAAGCCGGCTGGTGGCGGAGATCCAACCAGTAACCCCTTTGCAAAAGAAACCTTCAACATGACGGAACAGGGAAAACTGTTCCGGGAGAACCCTGAGAGAGCCAGAACTTTAGCGGCAGCAGCAGGAGTAGAAATTTAAGAAAGGAAAGGTAAAAAATATGCCAGGAGTAACATTAAAAGACGTAATCGTACCGGAGTTATTTACTCCCTATGTAATCAACAAAACCATGGAATTATCCGCACTGTTCCGGAGCGGCATCGTAACCAACAATAGCGAGTTCAATACGCTTGCATCACAGGCGTCTCCTTTAGTGACAATGCCGTTTTTTGAGGATCTTACAGGAGAATCCGAGCCAGTAGTGGAAGGACAGGATCTTAAGGCTGATGGGATCAGCTCTAAAGCAGACGTGGCAGCGATCATCCGTAGAGGAAAAATGTGGTCAGCTACTGATTTATCTGCGGCGCTGGCAGGAAAGGATCCTATGGAGGCGATTGCTTCCCTGGTGGCGGGATTTTGGGCGAGAGATATGCAGAAAGAATTGGTAGCAATCTTGAAAGGAATTTTTGGGACAATCCCTGAAGTAGAAGAAGAGCCTACTTCTCCAGCAGAAACCAGATTAGCAAGTAACATCCTTGATATCTCAGGACAAGCAGGGAATGCGGCGAAATGGTCTGGAGCTGCATTTATCGATGCAGAACAGTGTTTGGGAGATGCAAAAACTCTTCTTACGGGAATTTGTATGCATAGTGCAGTCGAAGCAGCGCTGAAAAAACAGAACCTGATCGAGACTGTACAGCCGTCCAACGATGTGGCGTTTGGTACTTATCAGGGAAAACGTGTCATTGTAGATGATGGATGTCCATTCACTGGAAGCGGTACCAATATGGTATTTTCTACGTATCTGTTCGGCGAAGGGGCAATCGCATTAGGAAACGGAAATCCTGTCGGATTTGTACCGACAGAGACAGATAGAGATAAAAAGAAAGGTTCCGGCGTTGATTACTTAATCAACAGAAAAACCAGTATTCTGCATCCGCGAGGCGTTTCTTTTACACAGGCGGAAGTGGCGAATACAAAAGAAGGACCTACCAGATTGGAATTGGCAAACCCGAAAAACTGGAAGCCGGTATACGAGTCAAAACAGATTCGTATTGTGGAATTCCGGCATAAAATTTGATTGCTGTAGAAGATATCCTGAAAAGTGTTAAACTTCGTCCGGGAATGCAGGATGCAAATGATGAGCTCCTAATAGAAATGATCGAGGAATGTATCTGGGAGACGAAGGATTTCTTGAATTATAAGGAAACAGATGAATTACCTGATACATTGCGTGGTGTAATAAAAGATCTTGTGTGCCGTAAGTATAACCTTGACGGCACACAGGGAATCCAGTCAGAACATCATAGCAGCGGCGGGTCTACAACTTATCTGCAGGATATCACGCCGGAAATAAAACGATTATTGTACCGCCACAGGAAAATGCGGAGGGGATAAGATGTCAATCAACAGGGATATGAGTCTGTGGATGTTACAAAGAAACGACGAGACACGAACCCCTTCCGGGGCATCCCGGGAAAAATGGGTGGATGTTGAAACCATCATGGCAGCAGTATACAAAAAAGATGAGATGCGTGTTACTTCCAATGTGCGGTATCAGGAAGCATCTCATACAGGACTTACCTACTACAAAGCGTTCGCTAAAAAAAAAGAATACCGGCTGGTAAGAGAAGAACAATATTTGCAGATAACCTCCTGCAACATAGAAGGGCGCCTTACCAACCTGCTTTTGAAGGAGATGGAGGATTATGGTGGATAACAGTGACTTTTTATATTCTTTGCAAAAATGTAAAAATGAACTATTGCAAAAAATGTTCTCTAACATGGAGCAGGCTTGTATTTTTGTACAAGGCGAGGCTATGGAAAATTGTCCGGTCGATATGGGAATCTTACGAGCGTCTATCCACCATGAGACCATAATTACTCCGACAAGTATTATTGGAACCGTGGGAAGTAACCTGGAATATGCTCCTTATGTTCACCAAGGGACAGGAATTTATGCCGTAGATGAAAACGGGAGAAAAACACCGTGGGGCTATGAGGTGCATTTTGGGAAATATAAGGGGTTTCACTGGACACATGGACAGAAACCCCAGCCCTTCCTTAAAAATGCTGTATTTGACAATATAGCCCAAATAGAAAGGATTTTAAAAGGATGATAGATATCAAAGAATACATCGAAAAAGAAATCCCTGCTTTAAAAGGGCGACTTTTCCCACTTTTTACTACGGACACCAGTAAGATCAGCATAGTATATACATTCTCGCCTTTTTCGGGAGGTCATTTAAAGCAAACGCAAATGGAACTGCGGGTAATCGGGAAAGACTACGATTACTGCAAAGAAGTAGGAAAATCACTAATAGACCTGCTGGATATGGAAGAGGATGAACCCTTTGTACTGGCAGGAAAAACCCGTTTTCACTCAATGTTGAGTGGCGGAGGAGAACTTTTTAATGACGAGATCCAGTTTATGGAGCTCACGTATCTATTTGTAATAAAATGGAGGGAAATAAAGTGAAAGATAAAGATGAAATTATTTTGGGTGCCGGTGAAGTGTACATAACTGAATTTACCGGAGATGCGATCCCGGAAGATACAGAAATTGAAAAAGAAGAAAGTAACGTAGGACATTGTTCTGGCGGCTTTTCGGTAAATTACAAGCCTACGAAATATGATGTGGTTAACCAATACGACAAGGTCGTAAAATCCTTTATCACAAAAGAAGAGATTACGGCAAAAACCGGAATTTTAACTTGGAACTTAAAAAATATGATGATGCTTTCCACCGCAGAGTTAAAGGAAGAAAAAGAAAAGAAAAAGAGAACCCTCACTTTTACAGGAAAAGGGAAATCTTTAAAAACAGTCCTGTTCCGTTTTGTCCATGTAAAAGAAAATGGAAAAAAACTCAGGTTTACTATGATCGGACAGGGAGGCTCTGGATTTGCACTGGAATTTTCCAGCAAGGAACTGACGATTGATGCAGAAATCTCAGCAATCAGCAAATTAGACGGATTCCTGGCATCTTTTGAAGAGGAATTGACGGAAGAAGAAGTAGCAGCTTTAGCAAAAAGCTCCAGCTGAAGCAGTAAAAACGACTAAGAAAGCAGAGGAAAATACAGAGTGTTAGATCTGGATAAATACATCGAAAATGAATTAGAGGTAAAAATCTTTGGAAAGAAAGTCCATGTAAAAGAGATCACCGCCAGAATGATGTCCCGTATCAATGTGATCGAAAAAGGTATGCATTCGGGAAACATTGGTGAAAAAAGAACAGAGGTGGCGATATTTGTTTTGAACAACAATCGGGAGGGAATTGTCTTCGAAGAAAGGGATTTTGAAAACATCCCTTATGTTGTTGTAGACAAAATCGCAGAAGAAGTATCAAAAATGAAAAAAAGAGTGGAAGAAGACCCAAACTCAAAATCCCCATCCCGGAAGGAGAAATAGGAGCAGCCTTTGCGGAAAAATATTTCCATTCTGAGGCATGGGAAGCGGAGTATTATTTGAGTACAGGAAGTTTAGCGAGAATAAGGAGGTATTCAGGATTGAATTTTAATGAGATTCTGGATCTTCCTTATTCTTTTTATTTGCTTTTGAATAAAGAAAGCTGGATTGACAGTTTTCGCGGAACTCCGGAGGGAGCTGAAATCTTGAAGAGCCTGTGGAGACTAAAACAGACGGAGGCAGACTACCAAAAAGTAAGGGAATACGAAGGGAAGTGACAGAATGGAAGGATCTTTAAGTATGGCGCCGTTACGGACGCAGATGATCGTAGATTATGACAACTTTCAAAAAGATCTGGAGACAGCCGGGAAAATTGGCGTAAATCAAGCAGAACGAATTTCTCAAGGAATGAACAAAACTCTGAAGGCAGGAGAGAAACTCACTAAAGTAGGAGATGGACTTACCAAGTATGTAAGTCTGCCGCTGGCGGGAGTTGGGACAGCGTCCGTAAAAGCAGCAATAGACTTTGAGGATTCTTTTGCAAAAGTAACAACGATCGCCGATACTACAAAAATTTCGGCAGAAGAATTGAAAAATGGAGTAAAAGAACTTTCCTCGGAAACCGGATTGGCAGCAGAAGATTTAAATGAAGCCTTATATGAAGCAATTTCAGCATCTGTAGATACTGCGGATGCTATGGATTTTTTGAAAGTGGCAACAATGGCAGCGAAAGGTGGATTTACAGATACTCAGACCGCTGTAGATGGACTTACCACTGTATTAAATTCTTACGGATTGGAAGCCAGCGAAGCGGATCGGATCGCCAATGAAATGCTTGTCACACAGAACCTTGGAAAAACCACTTTTGGAGAACTGGCGTCCTCCATGGGACAAGTAACTCCTGTAGCGGCGGCGCTTAATATTGGAACCAACGAACTTTTTTCTTCCCTTGCAGTAACTACCGCGCAAGGACTTGGTACCAGCGAGGCGATCACTGGATTAAAGGCAGCCATGAGCAATATCATCAAACCAACTGCAGAAGCGAGCGAAGCAGCTGAGACATTGGGAATTGATTTTTCGGTGTCTGCTTTACAGTCTAAAGGTTGGATTGGATTTTTGTCAGATATGAGAAATGAGCTGGAAGAAGCATCTCCAAAGTTTGTAGAGTTATCCGATAAAGTCAATGCAGGCACACAAAAGCTGGAAAAAATGAAAGAGGCTGGACAAGATAACACCGAAGAATATAAGAGCCTGAAAAAAGAAGTGGAAGCTACCACAAAAGAAATGGAATCTATAGAACAGGCAAGCGATTCTACAATCGGAGGGTTTGCTACCATGTTCGGATCTGTGGAAGGTCTGAATTCCATCCTGATGCTTACCAGCGAACAAGGAATGGAAGCTTACAATACAGCCATGGAGGAAATGGAGGGGAATACTACAGCCCTAAAGGATGCTTATGACAAAATGGATAAAGCGCCCGGAGAAAACATGAAAAAAGCTCTGAATGAAATCAAGTTAGCTGCCATTGAGATCGGAGATCAGGTACTTCCGATTTTTAGTGATGTTATAGAATATGTTCGAGATATGGTAAAAGATTTTAATGATCTATCAGATGAACAAAAACAGAATATTGTAAAATGGACTGGAATTGCAACTGCAGCAGGACCAGCTTTAAAAGTCCTTGGGACTGGAATTACCACCTGCAGTAAATTAACTTCCGTAATCAAAGGGGCATCAAAAGCGATAGGAATCGGAGGGGCTGGACTGGTTGGAAACCTTGGAGGTTTATCAACTGTAGCAACCCCCTTAGGAGCTGTACTGGGAGGGGTAGGTATTGCCATTTACGGTGTCCATGAATATGCAGACCTTATGAATGATACTGTGTTGACATCAACGGAAGAAATGTCGGGAATGGAAAAAATACTGGCAAAATTTACCGATACAACACATTACACCAAAGAAGAACTGGAAGAAATGGGGTTTGTACATAAGGAATTTTCCGAAAATATCAGTCCGGAGTTTCAGGAAGCGGCACAAAAATCAGCAGAGGATATCCAACAGTTGGGCGTGTTTATGAAGGAGATCGGATTCGACGGAGTAATCACCGAAGAGGAAAGCGACGCATTTAACACCCGAATTGAAAATACCTGTAATGAAGCAATCAACATCATCAATAGTAAAAAGGAAGAGACTAATGGAGGCTTAACGGAGTTGTTTATGGCAGATGACGGAACCCTCGATGAAGGAGAACAGCAGCTTTTAGATTATCTGAATTCCTCTTATGACACCAGTGTAAAAAGAATTACGGAATTAAAGGATGATGTCTACGATATTAAGCAAAAAGCCTTAGAAGAGGGGCGGGAACTAAACGAAGAGGAAATTCAGGATATCGAAGATAAAATGGCGACGGTACGCCGGCTCCAGATGGAATCTATGGTAGCCTCGGAAGAGGAAATGTTGTATGCGAAAAATGAATTTACTCAGAGAGCCAAAAACATGGATCTTCAGGAAGCTTCGAAACTGGTAGCGGAAAAAGCAAAAATCCGAGAAGATGAAGTCATTAAAATCAACGCCCTTTACGATACTCAGATTGATATGTTAAAAACAAGGCTTCCAGAAATGAATGCCGTAGAGAGGGAAAATGCTGAAAAACAGATTGAAGACCTGGAGGCGGACAAAGAAAAAAAGATCGCTCAGCAGCAGGAATTATACGAAGAATACCTGAACATTATCGAGGAAAATAATCCGAAAATGCTGGAAGAGATCAACGAATTTAACGGCAAAATTTTAACCAACGAAGACAAACATAGCCAGGAGCTCATGAAAGAACTGAGCAGCCGGTATGATGGTCTGGATAAGATTACAGAATCTGGATGCTATACCATGTACAATAAGGTAACGGGGAATAATGAGGTAGTGGCAGTAAGTTATGATCAATCAGGGAAAAAGATCACCGGCATTTATAATTATGTGACAGATGAGGTAGGGGGATATTCGGAAGAAATCGCGAAAGATACAAGAAACATGGCGCTGAGTCATAAAGGCTCCTTTGATCTTGTAGGAGATTCTTTGGCTACTTATGTGGATGAGGCGGGAGATGTCCATAATGCCAGTGGTGTAATTGTAGGATCCTTACAAGATGTAAAAGAGAATGCCGATGGAACCAGAACAGGAATTGTAGATCTTAACGGAACGCCGGTACAGGTCACAGTAAATAAAGATGGAACCATACGGTCTTTGAATGAGATTGATGCAGCAGCAAACAATGCCGCCAGAAACAGAACCATGACAATAACAGCGACTTTGAGTGGTGTCAGTGCGGTGGTAGAGGCTGGTAATGCGTTAAAAAGGAGTCTGGGGCATTATAATGGCTTAGATTATGTACCATATGACGGATATATCGCCAGACTGCACAAAGGCGAGCGTGTATTAACGGCAAAAGAAAACCAGCAATATACAAAACAGCCTGGACTTACAGCAGAGGGCATAAGCCGTATCATAGATAAAAAAATGAATGGCTTTGTAATGAAGATCAATCAGAGGGAGCTTGGCAGAGTGATCCGAGAGGAGGTGGGAAGATAATGGAACTTTATTACCAGAATGCAGCAGGGGAGAAGATAGATTTTACCAGAGAGCCTTATGTGGCAAAAGATATCAATGCGTTGATTAATTATGGATGGAGCTATGGAACCGTACAAGGCAGGATCCGGAAGTTTACCAAAGAGATCACGGAGATTCCTATAGAGATCAATATCTATGCAGACGATCAAAACTATTTTGAACAGGCAGCGAACCGATTCTTCCGGATTATTGAAAAAGATGTCATTGATGGAATGAAAGGGAGACTGTATTATCAAGGACAATACATGGAGGGATTCTTTAAAGGGAATGATAAGATAGACTGGTGCAAAGATGTCCCTTTTTGCATTGCAGGACTTACTTTTGTTACAGATAGACCATGGTGGATCAAAGAAACTCATTATGATTTTTACGCCAACAATGCATATGCTGGCGGCAGTAAAAAATATGCATACCGTTATCCTTACCGCTACAGTAACGGACTTACCGGAGACTACCTTATCAATGAGCACTTTGATAAGGTAGATTTTAAAATGGTGATCTTTGGTCCCGTAGTAAATCCGTTGGTTATTATCGGAGGGCATAAGTACCAGGTCAATATCCTTCTAGAATCAGGGGAACACCTGGAATTGGATTCCGAAAAGGGTACAGTGATAAAAGTCATGAATTCCGGCCAGATCGTCAATGCCTTTCACAATCGCGAAAAATCCAGCGATCCTTTTGCACCGATCATCCCGGGACGGCATCCGGTGGAATGGACCGGGAAGTTTGACTGGAATATTACTCTATACGCAAAAAGGAGTGAACCGGAATGGCAATAAAAGAGGTACAGGCGTCCGTAGCAAATGTAAAAGAGTCTTTGGAGCATCAAGGCGGGACTTTATACACCGGGGAGTGGACGGTGCCACAAAGACAACTAAAAACGCCGGAGAAGAAAACCTATTATCCTGTTGTCGTGACGGTAAAGGATGATTCGGGGTTGATCGATACCGACAGCTCTCAGGTGCTGGAAGTGTACGAGACCAGCGTATTTCCGAAAGAATTTATCCTCGCCACCCCGGAAGGGGAAGAACAGGGATTTTTGAGGGATGTGCAACTGGATTTGGAAGCGGGAGATACCAACGATTTTGAATTGATCGTACCATTGGAGGAAAATATCTGGAAAGGATACCAGATCTATATGCCGGACACGGAATATGGAGGATTGATCGAGGAGTGCGAGGTACACATGGATGAATCCGCCACATACCTGCGGGGATATACCTGGCGAGGGTTATTGTCCCAAAAGGTGGTAGAGCCACCTACCGGACAGGACTATTTGATCTTATCTGGGGAATTGAATGAAATACTGGAAAAGTTATTGGGGGACCGTTTTGGTCCTCTTTTTGTGGTGAATCCAATCAATACAGGAATCACGGTGCAAAATTGGAAAGTGGACCGGTATGTGACCTTATATGATGCTATGGTCAAATTACTCGCACATTACAATTACCGACTCAATATCACCTACAAACAAGGTCCGGGTCTGGAATACGGAGCCGTCCACCTGCAGGCGGTACCAATCAAGGACTGGTCAGAGGAGCTGGAATACAGTCAGGACAGTAAGATCAATTTTACGGTAAAAGATTACCGCCGGGGGATCAATCACCTGATCTGTCTGGGTGAAGGAGAGTTAAAAGACCGGCTGGTGGTCCATTTGTATGTGCAGGAGGATGGGAGCATCGGAAAAAGCCGATTTTATACCGGCTTGCAGGAGCGCACTGCCACCTATGAGCTGAGCTCTGAAAGCGATCCAATAAAACTGGAGGAAGACGGTCGGGAAAAACTGAAGGAACTCCAAAATTATAAAAAAATTGAGATGGCTGTAGACGATGTTGACGTAGAGATCGGAGACATTGTCGGAGCCAGAGAGCGGATCACCGGAATCTATTTCAAAAAGCCCGTGGTGCGCAAAATTTTAAACTTAAAAGACGGAACAATCACTGTAGATTACAAAGTACAAGGAGATGATTAAATGGGATTTAAAGCGATCACAAGAAACACGCCTCCAGAAGATGCACCACATATCTTATCAGAAGATGATGCAGCCATTTATCGGGGAATTTTAGGACAGGATGGCGTCTTAAACATCGGAAGCAAGTTAAAATCAACAGTAATAAGCAATAACAAAGTACGAGTAGGGGACGGCGTGATAAACGTAGACGGACATATCGGCAGAAACGCATATGCCGATTACGAAGATTTAACGATTGAAAACGGCGCTGCCGGGAAGAAACGTCATGATCTTATCGTAGCGAGCTTTTCCACAACCGGTTCAGGAGGACTGGACACATATGAATTAAAAGTAATCAAAGGTGTCGCCGGTGATACGGGGGCAGATCCAGCAGTCACAAAACAGGATATTTATGCAGGAGGCAAACTCCGGGAGTACCCTCTGTATCGAGTAAAATTGGATGGGCTGAGTATCGTGGCGGTAGATCAGATGTTTGAAGTGATCCCGACGGTACCGGAATTGGAGACAAAATATAATGAGCTAAACTCCGATTTATCTAAAAAATCAAACACTGATCATCTTCATGACGGAAGATATTATACAGAATCAGAAATTGATGAAAAAATTAATTCTATTAATTCCAAATTTTCCAGTGAGCTTACTCAGGGAACTTCAGGTTCCCCCGGCAATCAGGGAGTTTTTAAAGGGCAATCGGGAATTATGATTATTTGGGGAGCGCATCCGACTACGGCTTTTGCTTATGATTCAGGAGCAAATTATTATTATGCAGATATTTCTTTTCGAACGGCGTTCGAAGAGAATCCTATCGTTATGGCGACTCCTCGATTTTCAGGAGGTATCCCAGAAAATGTCGGGACGTTATCGGTTACTCCATCAAAATTGAGACTTGGATGTAATGTGCAAGCGTCTGGATTGTACATTGAATGGATTGCAGTTGGTAAATGGAAATAATTCTTGCACTAATGCGGAGTCTTGCACTGCAACAAAAAATGAAGAGAATCAGAGCAAGACCAAACTATAACAATCCGACAAACTGAAAGAAAGGAGAAAACTAATGGCATTAAAAGATATGAATATCACTGTCGACGGACAGCGATATGATATCCCGATAGACACCAAACAAAAACAAATCAATGCCCCGGGAAGATCCAGCTACAGTCAGCCAAACCATGTATATGCAATGGTGCTACAACTGACTGACCAGGCTGGAAACGTCACTGTAATCGACCAAAATCACCCAACGTTTGGTGCGGCTATGAAGTTGCGGGTGAAGGAAAAGAAAGCTCCGGTAATCAGCATCACGAATCCGGGAGCAGGAGCGTACCTTACAAACCAGAGCGTTACAATCGAGTTTACAGTGACAGATGATGATTCTGGGGTCAATCCAGACACCATTAAGCTGCAGATCGATGAGACTCCGGCAGTCACGCCAACAAAAGCAACTATATCTGGCGGCTATCGTTGTACCCACTCGCTGACCTTAAAGGATGGAAAACATACCATCAAGGTCAATGCGCAGGATTTTGACGGTAATGCGGCAACCCAAAAAACAGCGACATTTACTGTAGACACTGTACCGCCCACTCTTAATATCGCCGCACCGCCAGAGACGCTGATTACAAACAAGCAGAGCTATACAGTATCGGGCAGTACCAATGACTCTACGAGCGCACCTGTAACGATCACCATGACATTAAATGGCAATGATCTGGGAGCTGTCACGGTACAGTCCAGCGGAGCCTTTACCAAAGCGGTCACATGGGCGGAGGGAACCAATACATTGATTGTAAAAGCCACGGACAAAGCTGGTAAAGTATCCACGGTAACCCGGACAGTAGTATATGATGCGGATGCGCCGGTAGTATTAAAAGTTGAGTTAGACAAAAATCCAGTAGATGCCGGGATGCCATTTACGATCACTGTGGAGGCTACGGACTAAGGGAGGGCGCCATGTTATATGTAGATGATATCATTATCGAGCCGAACCCCGTAGAGGTAGGGGAACCCGTGACAATTACTATTGTCACCCACGAGACAAACGAGGGAGCGAAACGGTATGCATACCGTTATCCCTATAGATATGCAGCGAAGGAGGAAAAAGAGTGAAAGAACTGATTTTTGCAGATGGAAGAAAAGTGAATATCCAGTCCGTAACAGAAGCTGAAGGGGTCATGCACATTAGGATGATCTTAATCACCGCCGAAGAGATCAAAGCTCTGTTTGGAGATGAATTTGCCACATCCAGAATGGTATTGACGGAAAACTATCAGGAAAAAGAGGTATATAAAAATTACACCGACTTGAAGTACATAAAAGAAGAGACTGGTGGGATCTGGGAAGCAGAGATACGCCAGACACAGGCAGATAGCGACACCCGACTCGACAAGTTGGAAGAAAAATCCAAAGAACAGGAAGAAACGCTGGAAAAGCAGGGAGAAAGCATTAAATCTCAAGGGAAGGAAATTGAAAAACATACCCAGACCCTTACAGAACGGGGAAAAGAGATCGAAAAAATCAAAGAGGATATGCAGCAGGGTGGATCTAATCCGGAGTGGCAGGCGGCTGTTGTGGTAGCAAAATATAACGCTCAATCGCTTCCGGATCAAGTAGCTTTGGAGGCGAAAGTCCTTTATGAAACCTTTGACCAACTGGTGGAACAAAAATTTACAGCAAAAGAACAAGGGTATAAATTCCGGGACGGCGAAGATCTGTATAAGACTGCTCAGGACAATGTAACCTTCCAGGAACAGTACCGGCCGGGTCCAGGAACAGAAAGCCTTTATACACGCATTGACGAGACGCACGCCGGAACGCTGGAAGATCCGATTCCGTGGAAGGTTAATATGCAGCCGGAAGCTGGCAAGTATTACAAAGAAGGAGATTTAATTGCGAAGTGTATCGAAGATCCTGGGCAGGCACTGCATAATTCACTGGCAGAATTATGTCCTGGAAGATACTTCGAAAAGGCGTAAGAAAGGAAAGTGAGGTTTATGAAGAAAATGAATTCAGAAGCAATTATTGATGGATATAATGCCGTAGTGGGAACCGTGATCGCGGTTCTCTCTTACGTTTTAGGAGAGCATTGGTTTTTATTTGTAATGTTCTTGTTTTTAAATGTAGTAGATTGGATCACCGGATGGATGAAGAGCCGCATGGCTGGGAAAGAAAATTCCATGAAAGGCTGGAAAGGTGTACTCAAAAAACTGGGATATTGGCTTATGATCATGGTAGCGTTTGGAGCGTCTGCCGTATTTATTGAGATTGGCACAGTTATCGGGGTGGATTTAGGAATTACTACATTGCTGGGCTGGTTTGTACTGTCATCCTTGCTGATCAATGAGATCAGATCCATTCTGGAAAATTTTGTAGAGGCTGGTTATAATGTACCGATGATTTTGATCAAAGGATTGGAAGTAGCAGATAAAGTAGTAAATAAAGACAACGATTCAGAGGGCGAGTGATCGCCCTCTTTGAGGAAAGGAGAAGAAAATGAAATTTGAGCAGGCTTTAAAAGAAATGAAACGAGGAATTCCGATGAAACTTCCGTCATGGGGAGGATATTGGTGCTGGGACGAAGAAAAACAGACGATTATCATGCACACCAAGGATAATCAGTGTTTAGACATCAGGGAAACGCAGAGAGTGGAATATACACTGCAAAATATACTTTCGGCCGAATGGATTTATGCAGATGAAAGGAATTGTCCGATTCTGGGAGGAACAGTAGAGTTTTCTTTTGGGGAAGCTATTAAATACCTGAAACGGGAAATGAAAGTTGCCCGCAAAGGTTGGAACGGGAAGAATCAGTACATTGAGCTTGCATCAGGAATTGGTTACGTAAATCCGAATGGAGAACTTATAAATCCAGACCACGAAGCGATCGGAAATAAAGCGATTGCATTTGTAGGAACTTCCGGGGTGCAGCTGGGTTGGTTGGCATCCCAGGCGGATATGTTGGCGGAAGATTGGGTATTTGCGGAGGAAAATCATGGGAAGTAAAGAATTTTTAGATATTTGCAGAGAAAAGGTAGCGGGATATTTTAATTCCAACAAGGACAAAACAGACAGGACGGAAGACCTGTCCAAAGACGATGTTTTTGTCGTGTGGTATTGTAAGACACTACAGAACCACAAAGCCTTGTTGAGTACACCGGTATCAGACGGTATGTACTACGAGCTTACATACAACGGAGATAAAAATGAGCTGTACATGGATGCCTACAAAAAATGGGAAAACATCAAATTTGATTTATAAGAGCCTGGAAACAGGCTCTCTTTTATTGAAAAAAGGAGAAAAATATGGAAGAATTACGGATTTTTAACTCAGAGGAATTTGGACAGATAAGAACAGTAGTTATTGATAACGAGCCGTGGCTTTGCCTGGCAGATATATGTAAGGCATTGGAATTAACTCAGCCATCCAAAGTAAAAGAACGATTAAAGGAAAAGGGTGTGCGTAGTATTCCCACCCTTACGAATGGCGGTACACAAAACTTGCTTTACGTTGATGAAGGGAACTTGTATAAGACAATCTTTCAAAGCCGCAAGGAATCAGCAGAGAAATTTTCGGACTGGGTGACATCGGATGTGTTGCCGTCAATCAGAGCTCATGGAATCTATGCAACGGATAATGTGATAGATCAGATCATGAACAACCCGGATTTTGGAATCCAGTTGCTGACAAAACTAAAAGAAGAGCGTACCGCCCGGGCGGAGGCAGAAAAGAAAAATGCGATCCTCATGCATGTGAATAAGACCTATACAGCCACGGAGATCGCAAAGGAGCTGGGACTTAAATCAGCAACACAGTTAAACAAAATCTTGGAAGAGAAGAAGATCCAGTATCATGTAAACGGAACGTGGGTTATGTATTCCAAGTACAGTAATTTAGGTTACGAAGAAATAAAACAGGAGGTACTTGACTCCGGAAAGGTAATCTATCACAGAAGAATCACCCAGATGGGAAGAGAATTTATCCTGAAATTATTTGGAGGTATGCAGAATGAAAATAATTAATAAGATCAACAATACGCACGTACCAAAGTGGGGAAATCAGAAAAAGTATATTGCTGTCCATTACTTAGGGGTGGACGGCCAGAACAATAAAGTGGATGCTGGTGGGTATGGGGCGCATTTTTATATCTACTGGGATGGCACTACATACCAGGCAGCAGATCTGGATGCGATTCTCTGGCAAGTGGGAACCGGCAATTATTACACCCAGAAACACCCCAAAGCCCGCAACAGTAACACGATCGGAATAGAAATGTGCTGCCACTGTGACGGAAATGAGGGAGCAGCAGGATCGGACTGGTGGTTTACAGAGGAGACCCAGAAAGCCTGTGTGGAGCTGGTGCGATATCTTATGGACAAATTGGGGATTCCAGAAGAAAACGTCTTACGACATTATGATATCGTAAATAAAACCTGTCCTGCGCCGTATGTCCACAACAACCGTTACCGGGGCACCTGGACGTGGGAGGATTTTAAAGCAAAGGTAAGAGGCACAGAAGTTCCGCCGGCGAAACCAACAGAACGGTGGTACCGGATCCGGAAGACCTGGAAGGATGCCGGCAGTCAGATCGGAGCATATAAAAATCTGAATAATGCCAAGAAAGCCTGTCCGGCAGGATACACTGTCTTTGACTGGAATGGAAAAGCAGTTTACAGCAAAGGAGGAGAAGCATATCCTTATGTTGGCAAATGTACCGGCAATAGCGTAAATATCCGAAAAGGCCCCGGGATGGGGTACGGAAATATCTCAGGATGGCCTAAGCTCAACAAGGGCAATCTGGTGGATGTTCTAGGCAAGGAAGGGGCCTGGTATAAGATCCGGATTGCTGGGAAATACGAGGGATATATCTCAGAAGATTACCTGCAAAGAGTATAAGAAAACACCCCAGAGCGTAAGCTTTGGGGTGATAGAAAGTCAGCCTTATTTTTCTTTAACAATTATAAGTAATTCATATTCCAATTTGATGGTTTTAACAACCACGTATTTTTCATAATCTTCGTATTTGATTTTCAGTTTTTTTCCTGCTTCATTTTCGAATTTGTAAGGGTCACAGTTGTAAAAAAAGTTTTTAATTATCCAATCTTTTAATGTTTCCATGTCTGGTTCCTCCATTATTTATTATAAACATTTTTTTTGATGCTTTTATCAAGGGGACTTCCACTAAACATCATGCGACTATAAATGTTTTTGTAATATTCTTTTCCTGTCTCATTGATATTTATTAAGGCATCGATTACATCACCAGCGTAAGCGTTATTCATTTCTTTGTTCCAACCGTCTTTAACATCTATCCACATTTCTTTATATTGTTCTGGACAGATTTTGATTAAAGAATCAAATTCTTCATTCATTTTTAACATTAATTTTTCAGCGAATGCTTTTTGTTTATCGGTTCCTCTCATGTTCTTTTACCTCCTCTGATGGCGTCTGCCTTAACTTATAGTTGTATTATAAAACATAGCGCACTATATATCAATGGGCATAATAAATAAAATTAGCGCACTAATTTTGTGTATTATGCATATAGCGCACTATAAAAACGATGGTTATAATATTACTAAGAAGGAAGGTGAAAAAATGGCATACGATCAGAAACAAAAAGAATATACAATGAAATACCTAAAGAAGTTAAAAGAAGTCCGCTTCCGTGTGCAGATGGAAGAATATGAAAAGTACGAAGAAGCGGCAAAGCAAGCAGGATATCCGAGCATGAGGCAGTTTTATATGGATGCAATCCAAGAAAAAACAGAAAAAATATTAAATTAGCGCACTAATGATGTTGACATATAGCGCACTATATAGTATAATAAAGACAGTTAAGAAAGGCAAGGCTTAACGGAAAGGAGACAACGGAATGGAGGAAAATAGAGAAATGACAGAAAAAGAATTGAAAGACCAGACAATTAGAGAATATGTAAATATTCAAAGAATCAAATACGCATCTGACAAAGAAAAAGAATTGGAGTATCAGGAAAAAGTACTGAAAGCCAGAC
>UMET01015393.1_pt1 | contig 25605 bp, 12 predicted proteins | sample 1964821 | NCBI WGS metagenome assembly UMET01 (sample SAMEA4836027, study PRJEB28245) | human gut metagenome | biome: gut microbiome; material: fecal sample | place: Denmark | collected 2008
GGAAACCCGGGAAGCGTAAGCTTTAGCGGATTGGATTACAACAGGGAGTATACGGTGGTGGCCCGGCCAAAAGGCCAGAATACCATCACGGCAGAGAGCTGCGAGGAAAATGGAAGTATTATTACCACGGACCCGGGAGGGGATCTGGAACTACCGAACTACATCATTCAGACAATCTACGGTGAGGTGGTGAGCGCAGGTGACATAGAAGTGGGAGCGGACCGTTACGAGGAAGCCCACAAAGGCGATTGGGTGAAAATCAAAGCAGAACCAACCAATGACGAGGGCCGTCCTTTCTTATACTGGAAGTTCACCATCGGAGCGGTGGATGGAATGGATGCCAAGATTAACTCCAGGGAAGCCACCTTTGCCATGCCGGACACCAACCTGGTGCTGACAGCGGTATATGAACGGGCGGCAACCCCCAGCAACGCTGTTGTGGTGGATGAAGTGCGGGGAGGCAGCCGTGAGGAGCTGGCCCTGGATCCGGACGAGGTACCAGTCCTGGAGGATGAACTGACTACGGACGCGGACCGGGAGCTGATGGACGTGAACCATGCGGACGTGACCTATAAGGTGGTCTATAAAAAGAACAGCGTACGCGCGTCCGAATCCAACGCCATCAAGATGGGAGGCGACTACGATACGGACCATGAGGCAGCCTATAAGGCGGCCTGGGGCCTGGACGTGTCCATTGAGAGATATGTGAACGGCAGGAAAGTCAACCGTGCAAGTGCGTCGGAGGCATCTTTTAATACCTATGTACAGCTGGGGAAGCGCGATGTGGATATGATGGATTACCAGCTGTATGAAATCGAAGAGGACGATGACACGGGTATAACGGTAAGCCTTGTTCCCATGGACTACGAGCCGGAAGAGACAGGCGGCCTGTTCACGTTCACGGCTACGGAGGGAAGCAGATATGTGATGGTGTATAACCGTGCTTACCGGCTGTATTTCCTGAACAATACGGCTCCGGATATCTACCGGTACTGGTTCAAGGTGCGCAAAGAAGAATCCCCTCTTGATTCCTATTATGAGACTGAGTATGCGGGGGTTGAGGAACAGCTCGACTATTTCATCAGCCCGGCAGGGGCGGAGTACAGCTATGTGGGCTGGAGCTATCGCCAGGACCGTTACAGGGAGTTTGAACCGGACCGCAGCATAACCCGCAAGACATATATATATGCATACTATGACAATAATGAAAAAGAGGTGGACGACACACGCAGGGAGCTGGAAGAGGCTATTCGTGAGGCCATCGGCATAAGCGATGACCATTTCCTGAAGCTGGGTGAGAGCAAGAAGCTGAAGGAATACATTGAAGCGGCCTTAGAAGTACTGGACCGCGAGGAACCCAAGGCCACCATAGACCAGCTGGAGGAGGCGCTTTCCGAACTGAAGGACAAGACAGATCCATATAAGGAACTGTTAGACAACCGGTATGATCACTACGACGACCTGCAGGAAGGCAGCAACAAAGGCGGAAGCAAGGGCGGCGGAGGCGGAGGCGGCGGAAGCAAACGGGCGCCTTTTGCCGGAACCGCGCCGGAGAGTTACCTCATAGGAACCAACGGTAACTGGGTGGAGAGCACTGGTCCGGCCGGGGAGAGACAGCTGAGTTTTGTCCTCAACGGAGGCACAAGCCTGAGCGGCATGTGGGCCAAGCTGGTGTATCCGCAGGGAAGCCGGCCAGAAGACAGCGGCTGGTATTATTTTGACGACAAGGGAATCATGCAGAGCGGCTGGATTTGTGATAAGGCAGGAAACTGGTATTACTGCAACACAGAGAAGGAATCTCCATACGGAAAGATGGTTACAGGCTGGAGACTGGATACAGGAGACGGCAACTGGTATTATCTGGATCCGTTGAACGGCGTGATGGCCCAGGGGTGGAGGAAGATAGACGGTAAATGGTACTACTTCTCCCCGGTGGGGGCAGGTGTATATGCCTATGACCCCGCAAAACAGCAATGGATCTATGGGGGAGGTACAGGACGCCCCTTGGGCTCCATGTATAAAAATGAAATAACACCGGACGGATACCAGACAGATGCCGACGGTGCATGGATTCAGTAGGAGGAACCGGATGAGAAAGAGATATAATATAAAATCAAAGCTGGCAGGAATGCTGGCGGCGGCCATGGTGTTTTCCATGGCTGCCCCGGGATATCCGGCATATGCGGTTAATTTTGGGGATCCGGTTAAGATTAAGTTTGATCCCCAAAACGGTCCGGGAGTCCAGCTTTCCAGTTACAGCAGCGTGGCATCCGGCGGGGCCATGGAGGGGAATCTGTTTGTGGCAGATGGACAGGCAGGAAGTCCTTTGACCAGTTCTGCCAACTTTGCCGGACTGCCCACAGATGACTTCGGTTCCGGGGCAAGGCCGAAGGTCCCGGATTTTAATGGTATTACATGGGATGGCTATACATTTGACGGCTGGTATGGAACCAGCGGCAATCGGGTGGAAACTCTCCCTTACGCTTTCCCGTATGATTCCGTAACAACCTATAACGCGGTGTGGAAGGGAAATGAAACAACCCCATATACGTTCAGGGTAGAGCATTACAGGGATTTTAACACGGCCAGGAATGAGGCGGATGACAGCAGCGGGTGGCCGGGAGATTATGATGATCCTGATTTAAGAAAATTCTTTGAATCAACCTGGGAAAGTACCCAGATGGCCAATAATCCCATTTCCGCAACGTACAGAAGGGATATTCCGGGCTACCGGTTTCAGTCCGTGCTTCTAAAGAATAATAAGGTACGCAAATACGGCGAGGCAAGCGGACATGGCACCATGACAGAGGGCGGGGCAAGCATCAACGCATCCACTAATGGGGTAAGGGGAAGTATGCCCAATGATTACCTGACGGCGGCTTACCGCTATGAACCTGATCCGACGAAAAAATTCCTGATTACAGTGCGGTACGTGGATAGGGAGGGCAATCAGATTAAAGCCCCGGAGAGCAGAACACTTCCGGTTGAATCTGATTATGTTATTGAGCCGGCTGCCATTAATTCTTATCTGATTGCATCAGCGGAACTGACGGACGGCGGAATTACGGATCTGGAGGGGACGGGTGTTATATCCGCTGAGGATGCAGGGGTGAGTCTCAATACTTCCAACTATCAATTTACGGGAAAGATGCCGAACCAGGCCATAACATTTACCTATCAATATGAGCTGGATCCCAGCTTTGTAACCACACTTCGGGTGAAACGCATGGATAACCACGGCAATATACTGCGTGAAGAGGAGTCGCGGGCCGTGCAGCCGGGAGTACCGGTGGAAGTTGATGTGGAAAAAATGTCAGGTTATGTTTATCCTCCTAATATAGTATGGGAAGACAGTCTGTCAGACGTATCCCTGGACCAGGAGACTAAAAAACTGAACCTGACCCCGAATCTTCAGGGTGGAACTGTAACTATCACCTACACTGAAGAGCTGACAGACGAGACATATTGGGCAAAAGTAGAATTCTACAATGGGCAGAATGGAGCCTTTAGCGGAAATACGGCCCCTAAGTTTGTTAAAAAGTCAGCAAACAATACCCTGGCCCAGGTAACGGAAGGGCTCATGCCAACTCCTTCACCTCACTACAGTTTTGACGGCTGGTACAAGGCTACATCCAACGGAAGTAATAAAACAGGACCAAAGCTGGCAGATGACACTGCAATTAATGCCTCCATTAAACTGTTCGCGAATTTTGAGGAAACAGAAGGAGAATGGTTTGATCTGAAATTTGTCTCCGGTCCCCACGGTACCATTGAGGGGAGCAGGACAAGCCATGTGGAAATAGGGACATCCTGGTCATCCCTGACACTTCCCAGCACCCATCCCGATAATTTCTATATGTTTGACGGCTGGTTTGACGAGAACGGAAACAGGATGCAGAATACACAGACAATCAATGCAGACCAGACCTATACGGCAAGGTTTATCCCCATCGGACTCAGTGATGACAACATATTGGCAATGCCGGATGCCCGGGGTACCGTAGGCAGCGATGGAAGCGGAAAAGTGAGCGTATCAGGAGCCAATGAAAACCGCAGATACGCATTGACTGATATGGATTATAGGGTGGTTGGAACCAAACAGGGAAGTCAGTTAAAAAACGCTGGCTTTACCGGACTAAATCCATGTACAAGCTACTATGTCTATGAGCTGAACCAGAGCGCTAACCCGGATATAGGCGTAATCCTTCCGGATAATCTGGACCCGGATACCTTCAGTCCGCCTTCACGTGTGACGGTGCCGGCTCTCGGCACCAACTATGATGTGGAAGACGATGGGGCTGGTATGAAGCAGGTGGTGATTGAGCCTGCAAATCCGGAAACCCTGTATGCAATCCTTAATATGGAGGGCGATGCAATAGATGTACCCGGGGCCGATGAGGACGGATGGGTCATGTCTTCCGGCGCATCACCTCGTGCGGTACTTGGAGGACTGGAGTCAAACCAGTTATATGTGGTGGTTGCAAAACAGCCAGGAGAGGACACGGCAGCTGCCGATAAGATTCTATTAGGCACGCAGGTAGCGGTTATAGGAAATACGCAGGAACAGCAGGATTATACCATAGCCCTGACAAACGGCGGCTTTATCACTAAAATTATGCGTGACGGAGCCATCGTTGACTTTGATGATGATAAAACAGCAGTGGTAAAGGCCGGTGATGTAATTTCATTGGATGCTGAAACAACCAACAGCCAGGGTCAGGGGTTCCGGCAGTGGAGCGCTCTGATTGGCAAGCTGACACTGGCCGATAAGACCAGGAGGAACCCAACGATCACCATGCCGGAAGGAAATCTGGTGCTTCAGGCGAACTATTACGCCGCGGCGGCAGCAACACCCGGCAATGCTTCTATTGATTATACCCCTAAGACGGGGGCCGTGGCTCTTGACCTGTCGGATGACAGGATGGAGGATTTAATTGATGAACTGACTAATAACAGCAGTGACCAGGATGCCATGACAGCAGGGGTTGATGTACTTTACACAGTCAAGTTCACTCAGCGCGCTCCCAAGGCATCGGAGTCTGAAGCGGTAAAATCTGAAGTCGGCAATGATTCGGTAAAGGTACCCTGGACATTATCGTCTGTACTGACAAGGCAGGTGGGCGGCAGCAACAAGGAGATTCCCTCCGATGTGAATAAAGAACCGGATATCAGAGTGTACGCTGTCCTTGACAGCAGTATGCACGGCTATACGGATTACCAGCTGTGGAACGTGGAGGATTTGGAAGGGGAATATACATGTACAGAGGTGCCCATGGAGCCGGATCCGGATGATCTGGATTCCGGTTTTACGGGAGTTGTCTCCTTTGACGCAAACGTGGAAAGCACCTATGTACTGACCTACCTGAAAGCCCATGAGGTGAAAATCATTGATGATAAACGTTCCATGGAACATATAATTAAGGTCAGGTCCGGCACAGCCCTGGAGGATGCGGATGGATTCATGGATCTGGACATATTTGAGGACTATACGGATCCGATTACCGGAATTGTATGGGTATATAAGGGGCTGGGAAAGACTGCCTCTTCGGGTAACGGGTATGACACAGGCCAGCCGGTTACAAAGAACCTGACTCTGCATGTACTCTACCAGACAGAAGATGACGCGCAGTGGCAGGAAGCAAGACAGAAGCTGTTGGGCCAGATTTCCATTGCCCAGGTATTAAAGAACAATCAGTCGGTAAGTGAAGAGGACAGGGAGGAGTTAAGCGAAGCGATAGACATTGCCCTGGAGGTTGCCAACAGAATCTACCGTCCCACCGTTGATGAGCTTTTGGATGCCTATGACACCTTAAAGGCCCTTGTGGACTCCATTACTTCCGGCGGCAACCAACCAGATAACCCAGACAACCCGGACAATCCGGACAATCCGGATAATCCCAACCGGCCAGGCGGCGGGGGTTCCGGCGGGGGTTCCGGCGGCGGCTCACGGGGGGGCTCCGGCGGGGGCAGAAGTCTTGGACCGGGAAATACCTTTAACGACTACAGAACATACACCATTGGTACGGAAGGCCGATGGGAAAGCATTGACACGGATGGCAGACAATGGTCATTTATACTGAGGAGCGGGAGAAGCATCAAAGACCAATGGATTAACATCAAGTACGAGGATGCACGGCAGACCTGTACCTATCATTTTAACGCAGACGGTATCATGGATTACGGCTGGTACATGGACGCGGGCGGACACTGGTATTATCTTAATGAGAACCAGGGGGCTGATTTTGGACGTTTAGTCATGGGCTGGTATTATGACGCGAAGGATATGAAGTGGTACTATCTGAATCAGTTTACAGGAAGTATGGCAACCGGATGGCAGAAGCTGGGCGAATACTGGTATTTCTTCAGTACCGAAAGCCAGAGCGCAAGGCCGATGGGTACATTATATGTAAATGAAATAACCCCGGATGGATATATGGTGGATGAGAACGGCAGATGGATGAGGGAAACACCGTAAAACAGGCGGTTAAAGAGCCGAAACAATGTCTGCGGTTGTGCTGCAAAGGAGTGGACCATGCTGAGTGAAGAAATGAACCTTCAGATAGAAATGGCAGGGACGGACAGGGCATGTATGATGCTTGTGTGTATAAACGGTTGTGAAAATAATATGCCATACGGTATCATTGTAAATTATCATCTGCCCTGTCCTGTAAGCTTTGGAGGAATCCACGGGCTGATACTGGCCCTTGATGAGGTGTGTGAAATGGTGGGTGCCCCTATGGCAACAACAGAACCGCGGTTTCTGCAAAAAGAAAGGGAGCTGCAGTACAGGGCGCTGAGGGGGAATCAGCAAAAAAAGTCCGGGAAAGTCCTGGAAAAAGAGGAAGTGGCAGAGAAGCTGTTTCCCTATGTAACAGCTGCGAAGGAGGTCATTCTGGTCCATGTGTTGTTCAGGCAGAATTCCTCTATGCAGGGGCGGCTCCGGTGCAGTTATACAGGAACGCGTTATATTGCTTTTCGCAGCGCGCTGGAGCTGATGCGAATGTTGGAGGAGGCAAATACCTATATGTGCAAAAAATGGTTAAATCAGGATTTAAAGATGTAAAAAATAAGGAGTATCGGAGGCAGCCATGGTATCAGCCATGGCTGCTTCTGGGATTACTTGAAAGGGAGTAGTCATGGATAGTAGTAAGAAAACCGGTATTGCAAATATTATAAGATTTTATTCAGCATGGAGAGGGATGAATTCCGGTCTGGCAGGTATTTTTGCGATCACTATAATTGGTGTGTTTCCTCTTGTGTTCAGGGACTATTACTTTGATATACTGAATTTTAAAACAATTTTTTATTACAAAACAGTGATTATCTTAGCAGTCGTATTTCTGATAGTAAATGGAACTTTTTTAATTTTGTCTATCTATCTGGGCTGTGACAGGACTGCGGGCAGGGGCCGGCAAATCTGCGCCTCTGACTGGTCCATGCTTGATTTTATACTGATAGCCGGTATATCCACCCTGCAATCCGCAACTCCCGCTGCCGCATTGTTGGGAAATGATGGGAGGTATTCCGGTCTTCTGATCTGGATTGCTTATGCTTTTATGTATTTTGCCGTAAGAAGGAGTCTGCGTTTAAGACAATGGTATCTGGACCTGTTTCTCGCAGCCGGCATGGGGGCGTGTATCATAGGAATCCTCCAATACTTCGATATAGATCCTATTGGATTTAAGAATCTAATGGACCCTGGACAATACTATATGTTTACGTCAACCATTGGCAACATTAATACATACACATCCTATGCAGCCATGCTGTTCGGAGCGTCTGTCCTGTTGTTCTTTACAGAGGAGGTCAGGATAAGAAAAACATGGTATCTCTTCTGCATGTCAGTCTCTTTCGCTGCCCTGATTACCGGGATGAGTGATAATGCCTACCTTGCAATATTTGCCCTGATTGGGCTTTTACCGCTGTATGCATTCAAAAACCTGAGGGGGGTCAGAACCTATATTTTTATACTGGCAGTGTTATGGTCGGAATTCTGGGGCCTGCACAGGATGACCAAGCCGCATTCAGGAGCTGCCGGTCAAATGGGAGGACTGTACCGTGTCATAACGGGTTCACATTACCTGATTATTCTGGTGGCGATCCTGTGGGTCATGTACTTCATATTGTGCCGGATGATGAAAAGGATTCCGGACACCCATCCCCTTATGCGGGATGGAAACAAGGGGAGGCGGGCCTGGCTGGTATTCCTGTCCGTGGGAATCATCCTGACCTGCGTTGTCCTTTATGATGTGAATGTCCGTGGAAATGCAGGGAACTACGGCGGATTGGCACAGTACCTGACGATCAATGACGACTGGGGAACGCACCGCTGGTATATATGGAGAATCGGTATGGAAAGTTATGGGGATTTTTCCATTAAACAGAAAATATTTGGTGCCGGACCGGATACATATGGAGCGGTTGTCATGGAGAACTATTATGATGAAATGGTCATGCGCTATGGGGAATTTTTTGACAGTGCTCATAATGAATATCTTCAATATCTGGTGACGGTTGGTTTGGCCGGACTTGCGGCCTATCTGGCATTACTGGTTACATCTGTCCGGAAAATGATTCGTTTATCCGGGAAACGGCCCTATGTGATGGCAATAGCCTTTGCCGTAATCTGTTATGCTGCCCAGGCAGCGGTCAACATCAGCGTTCCTATTGTGACGCCTGTCATGCTGATGTTATTGGCAATGGGAGTATCCGGGGAGGATGAGACCGATAAAGAAATGTCCAGTTTCTTTCGTCTGTCTTAGAAAGCCAGGCGATAACGGGAGAGACATCTGTAAAATATATAATATAGGCAGATTGCCATGGTGCGGTCTGCCTATGTTTATGCGGTAGACGTCAACTGGAGTTATAAATTTGCAGATTTCTTTTTACGGTATTCAGTTGGTGTTAAATCATAATGTTTTTTAAATAATCTGCAAAAATAATCCACATTATTAAATCCCGTTTCATAAGAAATGGCATTGATTTTTTTCTCTGTCTTTGAAAGCAATAGAGCGGCTTCATTTAAGCGATAATGTATCAGGTAATTAATTGGCGTAATGTGTAAAAATTTGCGAAAAAGGTTTAAAGCGGTGCTTTTGCTAATCCTTGCATGAGCAGCAAGTTCTTCTAGTGAAATATTATGAGAATAATTCTGATGAATATACTGCATCATTAACTGTAATCTTGCCTGTGAGGAAGCTGAATCAATCATGTGGTCTTTTACATCTGTAATATCTGCATTTTCATATATTACCAGCCAAAGCCTTTGAATGAGAGAGGATGTAGACAGTTCACAGGATGAAACACAGTCCTGAACAGCTATTATCTGTTTTATAATTGACAATGCTTCTGCCTGCCAGGGAACTTCTTCATGAAAAATCAGGAAAGAAGATAGTACAGGCAGGATATATTTTTGATATATGAGACTATACGGCGCAGCAATAAAAGAAGGCATACATACAAAATTCGGGATAACAGCTTCAGCAGCAGAATAAAAGCGGTGCAGGGTTTTGGAGTTAATGAATACACCATTTCCTTCAGATAAATCGAATTGTTTTTCCCCAATCCAGAAGGTCACAGTTCCTGATTCAATATACACAAACTCTAATTCGGTATGCCAGTGCCATTCTATACAGTTAAAATCGAATTGGGATAGATTGTCATAATAAAAATTAAATGGATAGTTATTACTGCCATGTTGAATCGTTTCCATTAAATTTTCATCTGTTATTATTTTATTATAGGATATATTAGAATTCATAAGAATCATCTCCTCAAATGAGCTATTACGATATTGTACAATAAATATGAGAAATAAATCAATGAAAACCTGATTTTTATATTATATAATTCAATAAAAAACGAGGTGAAAGCACATGGGATTTAAATGGTTAACTTCTGGTGAAGGAGACAAACAGGAAAGTAAAAATGGAAGGTCCGGCTGCGTATGAATGCAGTAATAAAAATAGAAACATATAAATCCGGAAAATGTCTTTCTATTTATGTTGATGATAAACCGGATGTAAATGAATTGGTGATAACACTGATAGAAGCGGGATTCATTGTAAATTACGAACCGCGGTATACCTCTGAATACTATGAAGGATGCTTTCTGTATGGCGATGAAAACGCAATAAAGATTTGCTGCAAATAACAAGAGAAAAGAAAGGATACTGATAACATTATGCCAAACTATCAGAGAACGAAAACCGCCTGTTACTTAGGATTTATTACACAGGCAATATCAGCTAACTTTGCGCCACTACTATTTTTAAAGTTCCATAACGAATACCATATTTCTCTTGGTAATATTGCACTGATTTCCACCTGCTTTTTCTTTACACAGCTTTTGGTGGATTTGTTTTGTGCAAAATATGTGGATAGAATCGGCTACCGTACATGTATTGTATCCTCGGAAGTGTGTGCTGCCATTGGACTTATTGGTTTGGCATTTCTGCCGGATATATTACCAAATCCATTTATGGGAATAATATGCAGTGTAATCATTTATGCGATAGGAAGCGGATTAATTGAAGTCCTCTGCAGTCCTATTGTAGAGGCATGCCCGTTTGAGAACAAGGAAGCGGCAATGAGTCTGCTTCATTCCTTTTACTGCTGGGGCGCAGTGGGAACGATATTGATTTCCACATTATTTTTCTATTTATTTGGAATGAACAGCTGGAAGTGGCTGGCCATATTTTGGGCATTTATTCCGGCAATAAATATTTACAATTTTGCAACATGCCCAATTGAACATTTAGTGGATGAGGGAGGAGGAATGGGAATAAGAGAATTGTTTAAGACTCCTTTGTTTTGGCTGGCAATTTGTCTGATGATTAGCTCCGGTGCATCAGAACTTGCCATGGCCCAATGGGCATCGGCTTACGCAGAAGCAGCATTGGGATTGTCAAAATCAATAGGAGACTTAGCAGGCCCCTGTATGTTTGCAGTTACAATGGGAATAAGCCGTGTCATATTTGGAAAATATGGTGACAGAATGGATTTAATGAAGTTTATGACAGGATCAGGAGTCTTATGTATGGTATGCTATCTCCTTACTTCGCTATCACCTAATCCATTCATCGGACTTATGGGCTGCATTGTGTGTGGCTTTTCTGTTGGGATTATGTGGCCCGGGACAATTAGTATTTCATCTAAAAAGTTTCCCATGGGAGGAACCGCAATGTTTGCATTGCTTGCCATGGCAGGAGATTTAGGCGGAAGTATGGGACCAGGTATCGTGGGCCGGGTCACACAGAGTGCTGGAGATAATATTCGGGTTGGTATGGGGGTTGGCCTTATATTTCCATGTATTTTATTAGTGATGTTATTTATTCTGTACATAGCAGATAAAACAAATCGTAATATTGGAGAGAACTGCTGATAACAGATAAAGAAGATGCAGCTCCAGACAACACGAATAAAGTGGGGAAGCCGGAGTATTTAGACTGTGAGTGGGGCTTGAGGAGAAGAATTCCTCGAACCCTGCTTTTAATTTTTAATAAAATCTATCTTAGTCAAAATGCTTTAAATGACTAAGTTGAACTTGACGTTGATGAAGATGAATGTTATAGTTTAATTAGCTCAAATTATTTATAATGAGGTAGTTGTATAATGGATGAGGTAATTGGATGAGGAATTATGATTATACTGAAAAGTGGAAAAAGTTATTGACGCCGCAAATTGTCGGTTACCTTACAACGATTCACGAATACAAAGGTGAGCAGCGATTGATTGCCAGCAGACATGCAGATGTACTGAATGGCTTAGTCGAAGTAGCTAAAATTCAAAGCACAGAAAGTTCCAATAAAATCGAAGGAATCTATACCTCCGATGAAAGACTGAGAAAAATTGTATTGGATAAGACAATGCCAAGGAGCAGGGATGAGCGGGAGATCGCCGGCTATAGGGATGTTTTGAGTACAATTCATGAGAATCATGAGCATATACCCGTCAGATCCACATTCATATTACAGCTTCACAGAGATTTATATAAATTTGAGAATGGGGGTATGGGGGGAGTATTTAAACGTGCTGATAACATGATTGAAGAGAAAAATGTTGATGGTAAGATATCAGTTCGTTTTCAACCAGTGGCAGCTTGGGAGACATCGGAGTCAGTAGACAAGCTTTGTGAAGCATACCTATATGTCATAACCAGAACGGATGCAGATCCATTGCTGATTATTCCGATGTTTGTATTGGATTTTTTGTGTATTCATCCGTTTCGGGATGGGAACGGAAGAATGAGCCGGTTGCTGACTTTGCTGCTGCTGTATAAGTCGGAATATATAGTGGGCAAGTATATCAGCCTTGAAAAATTGATCGAGAGAACAAAAGATTCTTATTATGATGCTCTCCAGGACAGTTCAAGATTGTGGCATGAGGAGGAGAATGATTATGCTCCATTTGTGACGTATCTGCTGGGAGTGATAGCAGCGGCTTACAGAGATTTTATTGAAAGAACCCGGCTGATTGAGGAAAGAACAGCAGCAAAACCGGATCGTGTGGCAGAGGCGATTAAAGAACAGATTGGAACCATTACAAAATCGGAAATCCTGCAGAAAGTTCCGGGAGTTAGTCAGACAACCATACAACGAACTTTGACAGAGCTTACAAAGCAGAACAGAATCATAAAAATCGGAAACGGACGTTATACAAAATACACATGGAATTGGGAGAATGAGAGATGATTACAGGAGAACTGAAAAATAAAATCGACAGTCTGTGGGAGATATTCTGGACGGGAGGATTGACTAATCCATTGGAAGTGATTGAACAGATGACCTATATGATGTTTATTCACGATCTGGATGAGACAGATAATATACACGCAAAAGAGAGCGCAATGCTGGGACTTCCATACAAAAGTGTTTTTTCCACCCAGGTACAGTTGGGTGACAGAATGATTGACGGCACACAGTTAAAATGGTCGGTTTTCCATGATTTTCCCGCTCAGAAGATGTATTCTGTTATGCAGGAAATGATATTTCCGTTTATTAAGAATCTTCATGGGGAGAAGGACAGCGCCTATTCAAAATATATGGGAGATGCTATTTTCAAGGTGCCTACTCCGCTTATGTTATCCAAAATAGTAGACGCTATGGATGAACTGTATCATCAGATGTCAGGACTAAAAGATACGGATGTGAGAGGCGATGTGTATGAGTATCTGCTTTCCAAGTTGGCGAACTCAGGGGTGAACGGACAGTTCAGAACACCTCGTCATATTATCAGGATGATGGTGGAATTGATGCAGCCGTCTGCCGATGATATTATATGTGATCCGGCCTGCGGCACATCGGGGTTCCTGGTGGCAGCAGGAGAATATTTAAAAGAGCATCACAAGGAAGAAATATTTTATGACAAAGTAAAAAAAGACCACTATATGAACCACATGTTTCATGGATTTGATATGGACCGGACGATGCTGCGAATCGGTGCAATGAATATGATGACTCATGGTATCAATAATCCATTTATTGAATATCGGGACAGTTTGTCGGATCAAAATACAGACAGAGATAAATATTCCCTGATTTTGGCCAATCCGCCCTTTAAGGGAAGTTTGGATTATGACATTGTATCGGCAGATTTGTTAAAGATGTGCAAAACGAAAAAGACAGAACTGCTCTTTGTGGAACTGTTTGTCAAGATGCTTAAAACAGGCGGAAGATGCGCCTGTATCGTTCCGGATGGGGTGTTGTTTGGATCTTCAACGGCACATAAGGCTATCCGTAAAGAATTGGTCGAAAACCAGAGGCTGGAGGCAATCATTTCCATGCCATCCGGAGTATTTAAACCATATGCCGGTGTATCTACGGGAATATTGATTTTCACAAAGACCGGTTACGGCGGAACAGACCAGGTTTGGTTTTATGACATGCAGGCGGATGGATTTAGTCTGGATGACAAACGTGCGCCAATTTCAGACAATGATATTCAGGATATTATCCATAGATTTTTAAACCGCACTCAGGAAGCGGGGAGGGAACGTACTGAAAAATCATTTCTCGTTCCGAAACAGGAGATTGTGGATAACGGGTATGACCTTTCTATTAATAAGTATAAAAAGGTTGAATATGTGGCGGTAGAGTATCCTCCAACATCGGAGATTATGGATAAAATACTGGAATTAGACGCGCAGATTGCCAGGGAATTGCAGGAATTGAAGGCAATGCTGTAGATGGATTGGAAACGATTGGAAAGGAAAAGCGAAGAAGGGTTGTTTTTGCGGGGTGGTGCGGAAACAATTCAGATTTGTCGGGATGACGATGGTTTATAAATTAAATGAAATTGCTGATATTGCGGCGGGCCAGGGAGCCCCACAGGGCGATTGCAATTACAATGAAGATGGCACGCCATTTGTTAAGGCAGGGAACTTGCAAGCGTTGACCGAAGGTGCTGATATTGGAAGATGTGCACAGAAGGTAAGTGACGAAGTTGCAAAAGCGTATAAACTAAAGTTATATAAGGCCGGCACGATTGTATTTGCAAAAAGTGGAATGTCCTGTTTGAACGGCTATGTATATGTTTTGCCAATAGATGCGTATGTAGTAAACCATTTGGCGTGTATAACCCCCAGGACAATTGACTCGGAATTTTTACGATACTATTTTTTGTTTCATAAGCCCAATCAGCTTGTAAAGGATATGGCGTATCCTTCAATTAGCTTATCGGATATATCTAACATGGAAATATCTATTCCAGAATGGAAGAAAAGATGTAGTATAGTTGACTCGCTACGACTTGCTGAGAGGGTTATTTCATTGCGAAAACAACAACTTAATGAGCTGGACAACCTTATCAAAGCCCGATTTGTCGAGATGTTTGGGGACCCGGTAAACAATGAACGAGAATGGCCGACGCAGACGTTGGATAGTGTCTGCAAAACCATAGTAGATTGCCCACATTCTACTCCGAGTTACACAATTGAAAACACAGGATACATGTGTATACGCACGTCTATAGTAAAGAAAAATTGCATTCAGTGGGATAAAATTGAGTATATCTCAGAGAGCGAATACTACCAGCGCATTCAGCGTAAACGTCCTGTAAAAGGCGATATTGTGTACACTAGAGAAGGGGCCATCCTTGGAATTGCTGCAACGATAGACCGTGAGTGCAATGTTGCGTTGGGACAGCGCTCAATGCTATTATCACCAAATGCAGCCAAATGCTTGCCGCAATTTTTGAGTGTAGCTATGAACTTTGATTCGTTTTTGAAGAAGGCACTTAGAGGTATCAGTGGATCAGCATCGCCACATATCAATGTTGGAGATATCAAAGCATTTGCAATAATACTGCCGCCATTGAAATTACAAAACCAGTTTGCCTCCTTCGTCGCCCAGACCGACAAATTAAAAGTTGTGATTCAGAAATCGTTAGATGAGACACAATTACTCTTTGATAGCCTAATGCAGGAGTATTTTGGATAGTAATTTGTGTTATACTGGTTAAAACGAGGTGTAACACAAATGAAAAAGATGATTTATAACGTATTAAACGAAATGGCTGAATGCTTCAGTGTATCTCAATTAAAAAAATTGCAGGAGGTAATGCTGCGTTTTTTATCTAAACATGAAAAGGAACCAGAGCCAGCCAGTAATTCTGAATATTTAACTATGTTTTTAGATGCAAAGAAAATAGAAGGATGTTCAGATAGAACGATTGTCTTTTACAAATCAAAATTGATATAAGTGCCACAACCAAATCCCCACCAAGGAGGTGCTAATCCATGACCAATTTCGACTATTTAAAATCAGAACCCCAATTCCATATATTTGCGGATGTCGCCATATCTGCGGAACGCATTATACATATCGACCCGGAGGCGTGTATTATCAACTGCCGCAGGTCAATGGAGTTCGCTATAAAGTGGATGTATTCAATTGATCAATCTCTGGTTCGGCCGTATCAGGACAATTTATCCAGTTTGATGCATACGGAAGAATTCAAAGATATTGTTGATGAAAACCTCTGGAAGCGTCTTGATTTTATCAGGAGAATGGGAAATAATGCGGCGCACACCGGTAAGAAGGTGACATTTGACCAGGCGGCTCTGTGTCTGCAGGATTTATTTATTTTCCTTGATTTTATTGCATATTGCTATGGGGACCAGTATGAGGAGCGCCAATATGATGCTGCTTTGCTTGACACGGAAAAGCAGGACAAAAAGCCGGAGATGGAACGGATATCAGAAGTGGATTTAAAGGCTTTGATGGCAGAAAATGCGGCATTAAAGGAGGAACTGACAGCCAGACGTCAAGTGCAGGCGCCGGAGTATGTGACAAAGCCGCTGGAACCTTCGGAATATAAGACCCGCAAGCTTTATATTGATTCCATGCTGATGGACGCGGGATGGAGAGAAGGGCAGGATTGGCTCAATGAGGTAGAGGTTTTGGGAATGCCCAATCAATCCGGAGTTGGATTCGCAGACTATGTGCTTTATGACGATTCCCACAGACCGTTGGCAGTGATTGAAGCTAAGCGTACCTGCGTGGATGTTTCCGAGGGCAGGCAGCAGGCGAAATTGTACGCGGATCTGTTAGAAAGAAAGTATAAGCGCAGGCCGGTGATATTCCTGACCAATGGTTTTGATACGAGAATCATAGACGGACAGTATCCGGAACGAAAATGTGCAGCCATTTATTCCAAGAGAGATTTGGAAAAATGGTTTAATCTGCGTGCCATGAGAACGGGCCTCCGAAATATCACAATTGATAAAAACATTGCGGGACGATATTATCAGGAGGCGGCTATTAAAGCGGTGTGTGACAGCTTTTCTGTGAAAAATAAACGGAAAGCACTGCTTGTGATGGCTACCGGATCCGGTAAAACCAGGACAGTGATTGAACTTTGCCATGTTCTGCTTGATGCGGGATGGATTAAAAATATTCTGTTCCTTGCCGATCGCAATTCGCTGGTGACACAGGCAAAGAGAAACTTTGTGAATCTGCTTCCGGATTTGTCCTGTACCAATCTCTGTGAAGATAAAGATAACTATAACGCCCATTGCGTATTTTCAACGTATCAAACCATGATAAATATGATTGACGGCGCAAAGGACGCGGACGGCAAAGTGTTCTCCTGCGGCCATTTTGATTTGGTTATCTGCGATGAGGCGCACAGGTCTATCTATAATAAATACAAGGACATTTTTACCTATTTTGACGCCCCATTAGTTGGACTTACGGCTACTCCAAAGGATGAGATTGATAAAAACACATATTCCATTTTTGAACTGGAAAGTGGGGTCCCGACATATGGCTATGAGCTTGCCCAGGCTGTTAAGGATGGGTACCTGGTAGATTTTCAATCAGTGGAAACCACACTCAAATTCATTGACCATGGGATTGTATATGATGAGTTGTCAGAAGAAGATAAAGAACAATATGAGGATACGTTTGAAAACGAAGATGGAAAAATACCGGAAGCAATCGGAGCCTCTGCTTTAAATACATGGATATTTAACGAGGATACCATACAGAAGGTTCTTCACATATTAATGACGGAAGGGATTCGTGTGGATTATGGGGAGCAGCTTGGAAAGACTATCATTTTTGCAAAGAATCATGACCATGCAGAGAAGATTTATGAGGTGTTTCACAAGGAATATGCTCATCTGCCCAATGATTACGCGAAAGTCATTGACAACCGGATCAACTATGCCCAGAGCGCGATTGATGAGTTTTCTGACCCGAAAAAGCTTCCGCAGATTGCAATTTCAGTGGATATGCTGGATACCGGAATCGACGTCCCGGAAGTAGTGAATCTTGTGTTTTTTAAAAAGGTTATGAGCAAGGCGAAATTCTGGCAGATGATTGGAAGGGGAACCAGACTCTGTCCGGGACTATTGGATGGAAGCGATAAAGATAAGTTCTATATTTTTGATTTCTGCGGGAATTTTGAATTCTTCCGTATGAGCCAGGGGAAGCCGACAGCCAATATGGTGGCGCTTCAGGGAGCGGTTTTTAACCTGGAATTTCAGATTGCCTATAAGCTACAGGGCATTGAGCACCAGACAAAACGGTTGATCGAATACAGAAAAAATCTGGTGGAGATAATGAGTAATAAAGTGTCGGCATTGGACCGGAAAAACTTTGCAGTGCAGCAGCATTTAAAGTATGTGGATTTTTATGCAAATGCAGATAATTATACGGGATTGACCTATGAGTCTGTCATGCTGGTCAAAGAGGAGATCGCTCCGCTGATTAAACCGGACAAAGAGGATGCCAGCGCAGTGCGGTTTGACGCGCTGATGTATGGGCTGGAACTGGCTTACCTGAGCGGCAAAAAATACACGCGGGCGCGGGGCGACCTGCTTAAGAGGGCGGAGGCGGTTGCCAATGTGGCTAATATTCCAGAGATACAGGCAAAATCAGAGTTGATTCAGAAAATTCTCCATACCAGTTACTTAGAGAACGCCGGGATTGATGAGTTTGAACATATCAGAGAAGAATTGCGTGATTTGATGAAATATATCATTACAACCGGGCCAAGGAAATACATGACGGATTTCACCGATGATATTTTAGATATGACCTGGAATGATTCTGAGCTGGAAAACGATGAACTGGCAAACTATAAGGCGAAGGCGGAATACTATATCCGTCAGCATCAGGACACGCTTGCCATTGCGAAGCTTAAGACCAACCGCCCCCTTACTGACACAGATGTGAAAACATTGCAGGAGATTCTGTGGGGCGAGCTTGGAACTAAGGAAGATTATGAACGGGAGTATGGAGAAAAGCCGTTGGGCGAATTTGTACGTGAAATTGTGGGACTAGACATGAATGCAGCAAAGGAGGCTTTTTCAGCATATTTGAATGAGGCTAATCTGGACAGCAGGCAGATCTATTTTGTCAATCAGATTGTGGAATACATTGTTCATAACGGTATGCTGAAGGATCTGTCGGTGCTTCAGGAGCCGCCGTTTACGGATCGGGGCAGTGTGGTGGAGATATTTACGGATATGAATGTATGGCTGGGAATACGGAGCGTAATTGAACAGATTAATGCAAATGCTGTGGCATAAGAAGTAACAGATTTGCCGGCAGGTTATAACTGGGATTGGGGGCTTAAAGGTGGAGTGGAGAACACGTTTTAATCAAAATGTATTAAATGGGGCGGAGGACTATATTCAAAGCAGCCCGGTTCAGGATTTAAGGATAGAAGAAAATCATGTCACGGCGAGGGTCATAGACATAGAAGATTATGATGTGGATATCCGGCTGAGCAAAGACACAGTATCTTCCATGAAGTGCAATTGTCCGTGTGCAATAGCAGGCGGTAATTGTAAGCATATGGCTGCAGTTATGTTGGCGTGGGAGAATTGTACAAGGGCAGAGCCTGATGCCGAACCAGGAGAGCCGGTAACACCAACAGAGCCGGTAACATTATCAGAGCCGGTAATACCGACAGAATCGGTTGCTGGAGAACCGGCATTAGCAGAGGAAGAAAAGCCGGCTGTAAGCCCGGCAAAAAATTGTCTGCAGCTGACCAGTAATATTGATGACGTGCTTAACTTTGCGATTATTCATAATGGCGCACATATTGTCAGAGATATTTGTGTGAAAAATGTATCTGAAATTGATTTGGAGCACCTGATGATTCGGATCAGTACCGGTAATGGGCTTACAGAGGATTATAAACTGGGAATTGAGAAGATAAAGCCTGGCGAGGAACTGCACTTTAGAAACTTAGATGTGCAGGTCAATGCGGACTATCTGGTCTCTCTTACTGAACGCTGCACCTGTCAGCTGACAGTAGGCATATATTCTGGAGAGAGCCTGTTGGTTTCAGAATCAACGAATCTTACGGCACTGGCCTTTGATCAGTGGCCGGGCCTACAGTATACACCTGAGCTTTTGGCAGCGTTTGCCATGCCGAATCATCCTGTCGTGACCAGCATGCTCCAGCTGGCGGCCAGGTATCTGGAAAAATGGACGGGAGATCCGTCTCTGGCAGGATACCAGTTTGATGACCCGAATCGGGTGAAACATATGGCTGCCGCAGCTTACGCGGCTGTCCAGCAGAAAAATATTACATATGCGGAGCCGCCTTCAAGCTTTGAAACCTTTGGTCAGAGAATTCGTTTGGCGGATGCTGTGTTAGAACAGCATTTGGGGACCTGTATGGATATGACGCTGCTGTATGTGGCATGCCTGGAGGCAATGGGGTTGAACCCCATTATGGTTATGATGAGAGGACACATCTTCGCCGGCGTTTGGCTGGTGGAGGAATCTTTTTCTGACATGATTATGGATGATCCTTCTCAACTGGAAAAGCGTATGTCCAAGGGCATCCACGAAATGGTTGTTGTTGAGTGTACAGCCATGTGCGCAGGAAAGATTAAAAGTTTTGACGAAGCGGTAACACTGGCAGAGCGCAATGTCTCGAATTATAGCAGTTTTGCATTTGTTATTGATGTGAAACGTGCCAGAAGCATGGGGATCCGTCCGCTGCCGGTGCGGGTAAAGACGGACAGCGGGTTTGAAGTACAGCATGAGGACAGAAAAGAAAAAGACGTAACGAATGCTACGGAGAAGAAGGTGGAAGTATTTGATCTTTCAGATTCTCAACAAAAGGAACAGGTCACAAAGCTGACGCAGTGGGAGCGCAAGCTGCTGGACTTAAGCCTGAGAAATATGTTGATCAATATGCGTATGACGAAGGCTGTTGTCCCGCTTTTGTGTTCTGATGTAAGCATTTTGGAGGACGCATTGTCTGATGGGGAAGAATTCCAGGTTATGCCGCGGCCGGCAGCTATGTCGTTTGCGGGAGAGGGAGGAGTTCCGGTCGAAGCTTTGGATGAACTGGGGCCGTTTGCGGATTTTATTGCACTGGAAAGTAAGCATAAGAGACTGCATTCTCTCTACCCGGAGAAGGAGCTGAACAGCTGTCTGACCAAAATGTACCGTTCTGCCAAAACATCTATGGAAGAAAATGGTGCCAGCACTTTATATCTGGCATTGGGTCTGCTGCGGTGGTTTGAAAGCAAAATGAGCACAACTGCCAGATATTCTCCGATTGTGCTGATTCCGATTGATATCGTCCGGAAATCAGCCAGCAAAGGTTATGGGATGCGTATGCGTGATGAAGATGCGCAGATCAATATAACGCTGTTGGAATTTCTGAAGCAGAAGTTTGATACACAGATCTATGGGCTGAATCCGCCGCCTATGGATATGCATGGGCTGGATATGCCTAAGGTTTTTGCACTGATCCGCCATGCTGTGATGAACCTGCCCATGTGGGATGTGGTAGAAGCCGGATTTATCGGAAATTTTTCCTTCTCACAGTTTGTCATGTGGAATGATATACACAATAACAGCGCGTTTCTTGAAAATAATAAAATTGTCCATAGCCTGATGATGGGGGCAGTGGATTGGAGTTGTAAGATTCCGGAACATGTGGACAAGGATGAGGCTTATTTGCCGGTAACGGTGGATTCTTCACAGCTTCGCGCTATTAATATGGCAGCGGCAGATGTTAGTTTTGTTCTTCATGGTCCACCCGGAACAGGAAAATCTCAGACAATCACAGCAATGGTAGCCAATGCGCTTACGAAGGGAAAAACAGTCCTTTTTGTAGCGGAGAAAATGGCAGCTTTGGAGGTCGTTCAGAAAAGGCTGGCTGCGCTGGGAATCCAGGATTTCTGTCTGGAACTACATTCCAGTAAAGCAACGAAAAAGGCGGTGCTGGATCAGCTGAAGCGGGGACTTGAGATCGGTATCGGGGGAATGAAGACAGACTATGACAAGAAGATACAGGATATCCGCAAAATGCGCGCAGAGCTGGATTCCTATGCGAAAGCTCTGCATGTAAAGAGACCATTTGGAAAGAGTCTTCGTGAACTGATGGATATTTATGAGATGATTCCGGAGCTCAAAAGAAGCGTCCGCTTTGATCATGCCTATGCAGGCACGCTTACCGAACGTGATCTGGACCATCAGGCGTATAGCCTGGAGCAATTGATCGCGGCAGGAAAGGGCGTCGGACATCCTCATAACCATCCCCTTATGGCTGTTCACAAGACAGAGTATAGCCAGCGCCTGAAGTTTGATCTGGAATCAATCATTCGTGCGTATACCGGTGCGTTAAAGAAATTCCAGACGGATATATCTGAGTTTGTGGTACTGATGGAGGTTAAGGCCCCTGATACTGAGAATGAGTATAGAAAAGTATGTAATTATGCCCAGAGTGTAATAATGGCAGAAGAGATCCCCGCATTCTTGCGCGAGACAGATAATGTGGATCGGGAATTTGTGACTCCGGAAACTTATCTGGCAAGACTGCAGGCCTTCTCAGCCAAACAGACGGATTTCCGTTTAAAGTGGAACGAAAATTTCCTTCGTATGGACATGAATCCTTATCGGGAGAAGTTTGACCAGGCAAATAAGAAATTTTTTGGTAAGGGGAAAGCATTGGCATCTCTGACATCAGAGCTGCAGGCATTTGCAGCTTTTACGGTAGAGACGGACCGAATTCCTCTTTATCTGACAGACATTACGTTCTATCAGCAGGAAGCGCAGGAAATGGCAGCTGCTGAGGCGGAACTGCCGTATGAATGGAAGCAGATTTTAAAATCCTGTGTTTCAGAAGAGGATTTGCAGGCTTATAAAAATGAAGTGAAGATGCAGATTCAGATGATGTCCCAGTTCTCAGATCAGATCCGGAAGCTGGAAGCGGAAGGAACGCTAAAGTCCTGCATTCAGAGAGCGAAGGTATTGATTGCAGATTTTGATGCCGTAACGAAAAACGAGACTGAGGCATCCAAACTTCTGGATCTGATATTTGACCATTCGGAAGGGAACTATCTGGAAAGCAGAGTGGGACTCTGCTCCTGCATTCTTGAAAATGCATCCTCCATTAAGGATTGGATTGTATATCAGCAGTTTGCGGCGGAGTGCAGGCTGAGAGGTCTGGGACCGATTTGCGATGCGTATGAGGCGGGTTTACCGCATGATGAGGTTATGACGGTATATTTTCGTTCAATCTACAGGGCGATTATTCTGTCAGTCATTGAAAATGAGCCGGTATTAAATGGGTTTACCGGAATCGGCTTCAATGAAAAGATTGCACAGTTTAAAAAGCTGGATCAGGAATTCATGGACCTGACGAAAGATGAGATGTTTTATAAACTGACACATCAGCTGCCGACATCGAACGACTGTGTGGAAGTCAGCAAGGAACTGAACATATTAAGGAGGGCTATCAGCAGCAACGGCAGGGGATTGTCCATCAGGGCGCTGTTTGAGCAGATTCCCCATATTTTAACTAGATTATGCCCATGTATGCTTATGAGCCCGATTTCAGCGGCACAGTATCTGAAGGCAGAAAATGATCTGTTCGATATTGTGATTTTTGATGAGGCATCCCAACTTCCCACCTGTAAGGCGGTGGGGGTTTTGGCCAGAGGAAAGAATGCGGTGATCGTAGGAGATCCGAACCAGATGCCGCCTACCAGTTTCTTTGCCGGCAATAAAGTAGATGAAGATAATCTGGATATTGAAGATTTAGACAGCATTTTGGATGACTGTCTGGCACTGGGGATGCCATCTGCATATCTGCACTGGCACTACCGCAGCCGGCATGAGAGTCTGATCGCCTTCAGCAATCAGGAGTTTTATGAGAATTCAATGCTTACATTCCCGTCTGTAAATGACAGGGAAAAGCGCGTAAGTCTGGTCAAGGTCGAAGGATTCTTTGATCGAGGAAAAGGGCGTGTAAATGAAGGCGAAGCAAAAGCGATTGTTGCAGAAATCCGCAGAAGATATGAAGATCCGGAACGAAAGAAACAGACTATCGGTGTAGTCACATTTAATATCAGTCAGCAGACCTTGATTGAGGATTTGCTGTTGGAGGAGTATCAGAAGGATGCGGCTTTTGATAAGTGGGCGAATGCAGGAGAAGAGACCTTGTTTGTCAAGAATCTGGAGAATGTCCAGGGAGACGAGCGTGATGTTATTCTGTTCTCCATTGCTTTTGGTCCGGATGCAGAAGGCAAGCTGTCACTGAACTTTGGTCCGTTAAATAAGGACGGCGGATGGAAACGTCTGAATGTGGCAGTGTCCCGTGCAAGATCTGAAATGCTGGTATTCACTACTATGACGGCAGATATGATCGATCTTAAGAGAACAAAGTCAAAGGGCGTTGAGGCTCTTAAAGATTTTCTGATGTTTGCGCAGAAAGGCCGGCTGCAGGGGGAATATATAGAAACCAGAGTGCAGAAAGGGCAGGGAATAATGGAGCATATCTGCCAGGCAATAACGGATGGCGGGTATCAGTACCAGAAAGCCGTAGGACATTCAAAGTTCAAGGTGGATATAGCTGTTATTAATCCATACAATTCTGAAGAGTATCTGCTGGGAATTATGCTGGATGGAGAAGCCTATCGTCAATCAACGAACACCAGGGATCGTGAAGTGGCTCAGATTAGTGTCCTGAATGGACTGGGATGGGAGCTGCACCGTATCTGGACCATGGATTGGTGGGATAACCGGGATAAAGAACTTTTGAAACTGATGCAGCTTCTTGGTGAAAAGAAGGAAGCGGCATACCGGATTTATAAACAGCATGTAAATGATTCAGTGAAGACATTTGAAATGGAAGCGGAAGCGTCTGAGAAACCATCTGAGGAACCGATGGAGGAACCGGCTAAGGAGTTGGCGGAAACAATCAGTGATGTGGCTGCCGCGGAAGAAAAGCCGGAAGTGAATCGGGATTTGAAGAGTGGTACAGATGAATTTACTGAGAAAAAGCCTGTAGATGAGATGAATTTGGTCCAGGAACCAGTACCGCCCGTTAAGCAGAATTTTGCTGCACAGAATCCGGTTCCTGAAACCGCGTATGCTAAAGTGGCTTCCGGCAAGAATGAACCTGTGGAATCAATTGTAAAAGCCGATCCTGCGGCCACGGAATACCGTGTAGAAGAGTACAGTCCTGCAGATGTTGAAGTGACGGATTTGTCTACAGCTGATTACATAAAAAAGGAAAATCTGACGTTGATTGTTGATAAGATGCAGCGGATTGTTGATGCGGAAGCTCCGATTATGTATGACCGGCTGGTGAAGAAAACGCTGCGGGCATTTCATATCTCCAGATCCAGCCCGCAGACTCTGGAAGCGACAGACAGAGCATTAAAGAAGGTTTCAGTGAGAATGAATAAGCAGGCTGGAGTAAAGTTCTACTGGCGCAAAGATCAGGATCCGGATCAATACAGGATTTGCAGAAATGAAGTTAATTCCAGCGACAAGAGAGCTGTAGACGAGATTTGCCAGCAGGAGCTTAAGAATGCTGTCTGCATTGCGCTTACGGAAAAGGGGGCTCTGGATAAGGATAGCCTTATTAAGAGTACAATCCGGATAATGGGTTATGCCCGTAGCAGCCCTGCTTTGGTGGCAGCCGCGGAAAAAGGGTTGAAATATGGAAAGAAGACTGGGGAAATACAGCAGGATGAAGAGAAGCGGTATTTGCTGAGAAATTGACAATCAGCTTAAATATATAGGCGCCATTCCGCTCCTTACAACCCATAAACGGACACACAAATACATATCAGTGCTTTTTAATACCCGGATAAACTTTCCGGGTATTTTGTTGTCT
>UMET01020404.1_pt1 | contig 25449 bp, 22 predicted proteins | sample 1964821 | NCBI WGS metagenome assembly UMET01 (sample SAMEA4836027, study PRJEB28245) | human gut metagenome | biome: gut microbiome; material: fecal sample | place: Denmark | collected 2008
TTTCTTTAGTTTGGTTTTTGGCAGGAAATACTGTAAAGGGAATGTAGTGGTCAAGCATTTTTGTAACACTTTGTTCGAAAATTCACCCGGCATATCGAGCTTCAAATGGTGTTTTCCAATCATTGTAGGAATGAGGACGGACATGATTGTACCATACGTACACATATCGGTTTAGTGCTTCATCTAAGCTGGCTGCATCATAAAAATGATTAGGATATATCAGTTCATTTTTTAGTGTGTTATAAAAGCGCTCCATCGGTGCGTTATCATAAGGACAGCCTGCCTTACTCATACTCTGACAAATCCCCCTGCTTTCACAATAATTGATAAACCCCCATGATGTAAACTGGCAGCCTTGATCGCTATGTAAAATCAATCCTTTTTCAGGCTTTTCTTCCATCAGTGCCTTCTCTAAAGTTGCTTTTGCCAATTCCGTATTGATATAATCCGAATTTAAAGTGGCAACTATACTACGGTCATATAAATCAAGAATAGAGCAGTTATAACGCATTTTTCCATTCCTCATACGGATATAGGTGAAATCTGTACACCATATCCGGTTTGGCTCCGTACAATGGAAATCCTGCTTTAGGAGGTTTGGGAAAATCTTATTTTTTGTTCCATGGACATATGCCGGCTTCTTTCTCATGATCCTTGCATGAAGTCCCAGAATTTGGTTCATATATTTATGGACGGTAGTCTTACTTAGAGAAATCTCCTGCCTTTTCAAAAAGATCCTCATGGGTCTATGTCCTAAAATTCGGTTGTTATTATAATAAATGGTTTTAATTTGTTCAAAAACTTGTTGCCGATGCTGCAGAAAAGATTTCTTCCGGTTTTTCCGGTAATTATAATAAGCATTGGGATAAATATGGAAATGCTTTAATAACCAGCGTAACCCAAAGAAATCCTTATGTTCATCAATAAATCGATAAGCCTCTAATCGATTTCCTTTGCAAAGAATGCCGCCGCTTTTTTTAAGAAAAGATTTTCCTTTTCCAGTTCCTGGATACGCTTATGAAGCTCGTGTATTTCCTTTGCATTTTCTGAAAAAGAGGGAGAGGTTTGTGGCTTTGTAGACTGGCATTCTTCGCTGTATTTTTTTACCCATCCTACAAGGGTGGATTTTGCAACCTGATATTCTTTTGAAAGTTTTGGATAGCTGGTACCTTTTAAATATTCCTGTACCATCTGCTTTTTAAATTCTTCGCTGTACTTTTTGGTCATGGTGGTTTCTCCTTGTTCGTTTTATTCTATTTTATCCGAACGGAATGTTACAACTTTAGTATACCACAACACACCCATGTAGTAATGCTCGGAATAGGAGTAGAATCCAAAGTCCTCATGTATCATAAAGCCCAATTTCAATTTAAGAATCGTTTCCACCACATATCGTACGTCCGTAGTCGGAAAACGAATCCTCACATAATCAAACAGCATGGTAAGCGGTGACTCTGGATTGTAGCGTTCCAGAGCTGCCAGAAGATTTTCTTTGATTATCTTTGTTGTAGTAGCTAGCGTAGAAATTCCATGTAAACTCTGCACCCTCTAAAGAAGCGTTACCCTGTGCAGTGGCTTTTCCTGTTTCCATGTCAATCTTAAAAAGCTCAATCAAGGTTTCTGTAACCTTTGGGGTATCACTCACTTTTAAAGTAGAAGTTTCACCAGCTTTGACCGTCAGTGGGTAAACGGTATCATCAACTTTATATCCAGCAGGAGCAGACAGCTCTTTGATGTAGACTGTACCAGCTCTTACCTCCACAGTTTCGGTGTTTCCATTAGAATCTGTCGTAAGGGTGGCAAGCTGTTTTGTGCAGCCTTTATCAGAATAGACACCATAAGTCGCACCAGCGATAGAGTAAAGCTCATTGCTGCTGGTAATGTCGGTATTGGAGGACGATTTTTGAAGTGTCGCATTACCGACCACCAGTTTCGCCCAGAACTGTCCTAATTCCTGTCCTTGTCCAGAATAAATATATCCTCCGCAGTCATAGCGTCCTTTTTTTTCTTTTACAAAAGCCTTTGCTCCAGCATATACCTCATTCTGCACCGCTTTGGAAATTTCATCATAAGAAGCTCGTACATTATCGCAGCTCCAGCCTAAGTGGACACTTAAACGCTGCCACACAACACACTGTTCTAATAAGTAGACTTGTTTATAATTCAACTCTTTATGACTGTCGGCATATAGCTTGACGTATTCCAAAGAAAGGGCAACGTCAGCTATCTGATCGGCACTCATACGGGTGCTTGCATCAGCTCTTGTTTTGTATCCATTTTGAAAGTTTGTGTTAATATCCACACAGTAAGCAGTTTCACCCTCAACTTTCATCATGCCCTCATTGAATGTTGAACCGATACTGCCATCATTCATAACTTTTTCAATCATTCCCACTCGCTCTGCTGATTCTGTCCAATACTGTTTTTCTGCTGCTTGAACCTGTGAAATGGGTAGTGTTGTAAACACCGCAGCAAGACTAAGCACGCCAGCAAGCAAGCGATTCATAATCTTTTTCATAAAAATAAACCCTCCTTTCATTTTGGGTAAAAAAATAGACGCTCATTATTGAACGTCTAGAAATAGAAAGGGAACATCAATTTTGACGTTCCCTAAACTATAAAATTTAAGATATTGAGGATTTGTCATTCACACTGAATAATAAAATATCAAATGTACTTCATTGCATTATAATTGCATTTTTTCATTTTTTTATATTGCTTTATAGCTTTTTATATTGCCTTAAAATGGCTTAAAATCAACGATTTTTGCTAATACTCCGTACTGTCTGTCTGGAATTTGAATAACGGACAGAACCCCGGAAATGCTGATAAAATGGGCATTTCCGGGGTTGTTTTATGTCCTTTGGCTCTAAAATGGCTCTAATTATTTTCTGTGCAGTTATTTTCGGAATAATAGCGGAAGGCTTTCACAATATATTCTCTGCTTCCTGCATCATGTTTTGTGTCAAATACTTTGCTTAGATAATCATTAGAATAAGTGTCGATCATCATTCGGCAGTAATTTTCCGCACCTCCGATCAGAAGTTTTGGGGCAGTGGTCTGAGTGTTGGCTATGATTTCCTCTACAATGCTTTGAACCGATTCCGAAGCTACATCTTCTCCTTTGTTAGAAGCCAGCTTAAGAAATTTATCTTCTTTCAGCATTTCTTCTGGTACTTGTGAATACCATTCATCCATAATTTCAGAGAAATGCTCCAGATTATGTTTCATTTCTTCGGTATATTTTTCAATACGCTAGTGTAAAATTTTTGTAGGAAAAACAAATAGATAAAAGAAGAAAGCACCACTTTGTGTTAAGATTAAGTTGCCCAGACAAAATCTACATAAAGGAAGGTGCTTTCTATGATTAAAAGTATACAACAATTTCAGACAGAAGGGGGAAAAAATTTAGAAAAAGTTTTTATGAATTATTCATCAGATATGACAAAAATTGCAGAAATGGTAAAAGGTGTAAAAGAGCGTGTGATCAATCTGGGACTGTCTATGATTGCAGAAGAGCTGGAAATGTATGATGCATTTCTCTGCAAAAACAGACAGGCACGTCCAGAGTGGTATGTGGAACGCAAAGATGAAACAACACTTCTTACCAGTCTTGGAAGTGTGACTTATCATAAAACCTTGTTTAAAAATAAGTTTACAGGGAAATATGAGTATTTGCTGGATCGTGTGATGGGGATTGAAAAACATGAAAGGATGAGTGAGGATGCAGTAGCAGAGCTTCTTGGAGAAGCTGTTCAGACCAGTTATAGAAAAGGTGGGATATCTGCGTGTATGACAGAAGAATGTGTAAGCAAAGAAACGGTCATGAACAAGCTGCACGCATTAGAATTCCCGAAAAACACGGAACAGCTGGAAAAAAAGAAAGTCGTGGATTATCTATATATCGATGCAGATGAGGATCATGTTTCCCTGCAGTTCAGGGAAAGAAAAGGTGATCTGATAAATTTAGAGAATAACCGGAAAAATAATCAGGCAATAGCAAAACTGGTATATATATACGAGGGAATTGAAAAAGAAGCACCTGCGGGTAAAAGACATAAGCTGATTAACCCTTATTATTTCTGCCGTGTATGTAACGGAAAGGAAAACAGGAAACTTTGGGATGAAGTCTACGAGTATATAGAAAATCACTATGAAGTGAACCGGATTAAAAAAATATACCTGAATGCAGATGGCGGAGCATGGATAAAGTCAGGTAAAAAAAGCATTGCCGGAATAACCTATGTATTCGATGAATTCCATCTGGAAAAAGCGGTCATGAAGCTGACAAGCCATATGAAAGACAGGCGGGAGGATACGAGGAAAGAATTGTATGAAGCAATCCGTAAGAAGAAAAAATCGGATTTTGAAGAGATTGTAGAAAAACTAGAGGAAGGGTTAAAGGATCAGAAGGAAGTGAAACGTATCGAGGATAATAAAGTGTACCTTCTGTCAAACTGGACGGCAGCGAAGCTGCGCTTAAACCATAAAGACGGAGTGAAAGGATGCAGTGCAGAGGGACATGTGAGCCATGTGTTATCCAGCAGGATGAGTTCTCGTCCGATGGGATGGAGTATCAAAGGAATGTCAAAAATGGCTGAATTAAGAGCGTATTACTACAATGGCAGGGATATGCTTGAATTAGTGCGCTATCAAAAAGAAAATCTACAAAAAGCAGTTGGTTGTGAAGAGGTTGTTTTTAGCTGTGAAGAAATGCTGAGGGAAGAGAGAAAAAGAAGACGAGTGTTGGGAAAACTGGCTGAACTGCCGATTTATCGTATTCCATACCCACAGATTAGGAAGATAGCCAACTTTAAAGGACATATTTATGGCTTGTAAAAATCAAGGAAATAGAATAAAGTATAAGCAGAACTAATCTTAAACACATCATAGGTGCATTCTGCCTGTGTTTTTCCGACAGTAAATTTACGCTATCTTTAGGGTTCGATTCTTGTGGATAATAAGTCGATTGTGTGGTAAAATCAAAGAGTAAAGATAAAAACGCAACGTAAGAGATAATCTCTTATAGAGTCGGTAGGTAGCCCGGCCGCACCGTCTGGTGTAAGTAACCCTCCCTCCTTAGGGTCGTCCGTTCTTTGTTCATCACAATCATTTAAGGAGGAATTGGCATGGACAAAGTATCAGGCAGATTGACAGTATTTTTTGAAGACCCATTCTGGGTAGGCATTTTTGAAAGCATATCGGATGGAAAGCTCTCTGTATGCAAGGTTACGTTTTGTGCGGAACCGAAAGACTATGAGGTGTATGATTTTGTCTTGAAAAATTACTATCAGCTAAGATTTAGTCCGGCTGTGGCAACTGATGTAAAGAAGACTGGGCGTAATCCGAAACGGATACAGCGAGAAGTGCGAAAACAAGTACAGAATACTGGAATAGGTACAAAATCGCAACAGGCTTTGAAATTGCAGCAGGAGCAGTTGAAAACTGAGCGTAAGACTGTGAGCTGGGAACAACGGGAGACAGAAAAACAGCGGCAGTTTGAACTGAAACAGCAGAAAAGGAAAGAGAAGCATAGGGGCAGATAGTGTTTGCTCTAATCTTTCGTTATTGATAGTTTTGTGTGTACTATTAGAATATTATAGATAAATATAATAAAAGGGAAAAGTTATGAAAGATGCTATCCGAGAATATTTAGAATTAAAAGATGAAGAAAAAGAAGAGTTATGGAAGAATGCAGTGTTTGTTTTTGATACAAATGTTTTTTTGAACTTATATAGATATTCAAAAAAAACTAGAGATATATTATTAGGTGCTATGGAACAATTAAGGGATAGAATATGGATGCCTAATCATGTAGCTCACGAATTTATGGAAAATAGAGTTGAGGTAATATTTGAAACCATAGATAGGTATGAACGATTGCATGAGGAAACTAATTCGTTTATACAAGTATGTACAGATATGCTTAGAATGAAGAAAGAAGATAGTGAGTTGCTTGGACTAAAAAATTATATAGAAACTTGGATTGATACAAACAAAAGGAGAGATTTATTAGTGACTGATGTGATAGATGATCCTATTTTGGACAAGATTCTTGATTTGTTTGATGGAAAGGTAGGACGAGGGTTTGATGAGGAAGAAATAAAAAAAATAATTAATGAAGGAAATGATAGGTATGAAAAAAAGATCCCACCAGGATATAAAGACGCAGCTAAGAAAAAGGGTGTACTAGATAATAATGCATATGGAGATTTGATAGTATGGAAAGAAATAATACATTTTTCAGAAACTGAAAAAAAAGACATGATTTATGTTACACATGATCAAAAGGAAGACTGGTGGAATATTAAACGGGGAAAAACAGTTGGCCCACGCATAGAATTAAGGAAAGAGTTCACAGAAAAAACTAAAAACAAATTTCATATGTACTCAATGAATAATTTTATTAGTCGATTTGAAGGGAACAAGGGGGTGAAGATTGATCAGAGTATTATAGATGAGTTACAGTCTATACAATTTCTGATAAATAAGAAAAATTATGATAATCTGAAAAATAAGTATCTTGAAGAACTTAATGAAATAGGTATAGAAGAAAGAAAGATTGTTAGATTAAATGAGAGAATAAAAAGACTTGAAAAAAGTAACAGAAAAAGAAGAAATTCCATAATCGGATTGGAAAAAAAATATGAGATGCAAGAAATGCCAGATGATATAAAAACTTTAATTGAAAACACCAAAAATAATTTAATAAAGGGGGAGGAAAAGATAGAAAAATGTCAACAGCGTCTTAATATGTTGGAAACTAAAGAAAGTGGGCAGTTGACTTTTTGGTAAAGAAATTTTTTGGCTCTATTTTGGTTCTAAAAGTTTGTACTGATACCAATATAAGAAAAATTTTAGAAAAATGAAAATAATATAACCAATAAAAAGCGTAGAAAAGTATCTAGTTCAAGCCATCCGCCGAGGAATTCGAATAGGGTGGAATAATTTATATATTGGGCAATCCATGATTGCCTGATATATTTTAAAATATTTAGTAACGATAACGTTAGACGTATTTAAAGGTAGTAAAAGAATTAGCATTTATGATAAATATGAACATAAGATGTATTTAAACGAGAAAGTCTTAAATGAGATTAAAAAACTTCGTTTGATAAATGAAAACATAAGATATGTCACGTAACTGTTATATTCCGCATATCACATTTTGTTAATAAATAGGAACATAGGAAATAAATACAAATATTTGGTAACAATGTTAAAAGTGGCAGCGGGACTTGAACCCGCATGTGGCTATGATGTAGACAGAACAAAAATAATGTTAGAAGATGATTATATTGTCTTTTGAAAAAATGATATAAATATATTTCTAAAATATGGAGACTTACTGATTTCAGGCATTTAAAATCAGTAAGTCCTTATATTTTCCAATAAATTTATCAACATTTATCAAGTGGTGACAGCCCCAACGGCAACGGAAACCAGTTACAATTTTTCGGTAACTGTGTTTCATCTAAAATTAAGCTGTGATTAGGAGAGAATAAAGCTAAAATACTATCAAAAGAAGAAAATTCCAAAGCAGAGTGTTCTTCTGGATTTTCTATTTGTGTAACGGAAGGAATTCCGCTATCTACCTGAATTTTGAAGCTTCCATGCTCTTTTATCGTAAAATTCCAACTTCCGGAGTTTAAAGGGATGTAAGAAGCTTTTACATTTAAGAAAAATTCTAAAACCTTAGGATAATCAAAAATCATATAATTATCATCCAAAGATATGGAAAATGACTCAAAAAGTTGGGTGCACCCTTTAAATAGGTGGGAGTCGCAGGGGGAAACTCTTAGGAACAGCTCCTTTGAATTACTTTCTGTCAAGCATTTTTCCAGCGAGGTAAACAACAAATTTTCATCGGTTAAATACATTTCTAAGATATGGTTTCCCTGAAGGGCAGCATATCCCTTACACATCTGATTTTCCAAGATAGCATAAAGTTTAGTATTCCAGCTTTTCATAATAGAAAGGAAATCTTCGGGATTTCTTTTAACAAATAATAATTGATTTTCCTGTATTGCCTGAATTTTAGCCAGTAAAGGAGTTTTCTCATCCTGAATTTGGCAGAGGTTAATGTCCCGTTTGGGAAATCTTTCACGGCAGTGGCGAAAATTATCTGAGGTAAAGCAATATTGGAAAGTAATGCCGCCTTTTTCATATCCATAGTATTGATAGCGGTTTCTGAGACCGGAAAGCGTGCTCATAGAAATATTATTCTTTTTCATGTCCTGAATTGCCATGTGCATCAGCTTACGCATGTAGCCTTTTCCTCTGGAATAAGGATGAACGGAAACACTGCCTACGGTAGCGCAGGTGATGGTTTTATTACCGCAATATAAGGTAACAGGAACAACGCATACACAGGCTTTAATTTCTTCATTTTCTAAAGCAAGATAGTGAATAGATTTTTGCTCCTGTCCTTCTTTATAGATTTTGGGAAGAAGTTGACGGAAATCATGAGGGCAATGTGACATACTGAATACCATATTAAGAAAATCGAGAATATGAGGGAAATCCTTCGGAAGCGCTTTTCTGTAAGTAATCATAATAACCTCCTTGCTTGATGAGCGAAATAATTGTTAAAAAGATAGATAAATGTTTCTGTATTTTAGCATATATTACAGCATCATACAATTAAGTATACAATAAAATTCGTGATTGAAGGAACAAAAGCTTGATGTTATAATGAATTTCGAAATTAAGCTTTGGAATTTGCTGTACAGGGGAGGAACTAAATGAAAAAGAAAGCTGTTTTACTATTGTCTTGCAGCATACTGTTGGCTTTGGCAGGATGTGAGAAAAAAGAAGATATAAAAACAGAGGTTGTAAATATTTATAAGCTTAACCCCGATAACGGAGTGTACATAACGGAAGCAAAAGAGTGTCAGACATTAAATGAAACAGTTCTATGGGAATTGTTAAAAGAGAATGAAATTGTTCCCACAGACAGCGAGATTTTGTCTTTTCAAGTAAGCAGAGATAAGCTTGAACTGGATACAGATACTGTGTTCGGGGACTGGCTGAGAAGCTTTGGAACTGCCGGGGAAAGAGAAATTGTGGGCTGTATTGTAAACACATATCTGGACGCATATAAAGCCGAAGAAATCAAAATTACAGAAGAAGGACAGACATTAACTACCGGTCATGCAGAATATGCAGAATATTTAAGAAAATTTGAATAAAATAGGAGAGAACAAATGAAAAAGAAGTTAGCCAAGTGGGCTGTTACGATGCTTGCAGGAGTGATGCTTGCACTGCCGGCAACAGGAAATACAGTAAGTGCATCAAGTGAAGCGAAATCTCAGGTTCAAGAAGAAACAAAAAAGATTGAAAATGAACTGAATTATATTTATATCGACGAAGCAGAATTAGACGTGGGAGCTGTGCAAAGTATTGTTCTTTCGTGGGGAGAAAGAACATCGGATATTCGGAGTATAGATTTAGTAGTGGAGAATGAAGATGGTTTACAAACTGTTTTAACTTCCCAAAAGAGAGTGGATAACCTCTTCTTATACGAGCATAGCTTTGAACAAGGAGCTTATCATGTAGCAGAGCTGAGCGTTACAACAGATTTGGGTACAAAAACTTTTACAGCAGAAGACCTTGAAATCAACGCTTACTTTGGAGTGGGTGAGAAGGTCAATGATAGTGTTAAAAGTGATTACATAGAAATGGAAAGTCAATCCGGGGAAGAGGCAGTTGTTACAATTGAAACAGCGAATGCAGCAACGGTTGAGAAAAATGTTGCAGATGCACTTTCTCAGCAGGCAGTACCGTTTGATAAGAATAAAAAGGAAAGAAGCAATTCAAATTTAGTTATTGTGCTTGATCCCGGACATGATGCTAGCAAACATTCAGGAGCAACTGCCAATGGTGTCAGAGAGGAAGTTGTAACCTTAAAAATTGCGGAGTATTGTAAGGAAGTGTTGGAGCAGTATTCAGGCGTATCTGTGTATATGACAAGAACAGACGGAAATTGTCCATATCCTGATACGAACAGCATCGATGATATTCTGAAACGTGTAGAGTGGGCAAAAACAAAGGATGCTGACGTATTTATCAGCTTTCATATCAATTCTTCGGTTTCCGGTGCAGCGCAGGGAGCAGAAGTATATTATCCGCAGGGAGAGGAAAATGCACAGGAGCTTGCGAAGGATATTGTAGGTGAGCTTGCAAAATTAGGACTTAAAAATCGTGGAGACAAAGGCGATGACAGCTATGCAGTAATCAGACATTCAAAGCGAAACGGTTTTCCGGGATTGATTATTGAGCATGCGTTTGTTTCAAATGTATCAGATGCAAAATGGTTTCAAACAGAGGAAAATCTTAAAAAATTAGGTGAAGCAGACGCCGCAGGAATTATCAAGTACTATGGCCTTACAAAAGATAAAGGTAAGTGGGAATTTACAGGTGAGCATTGGAAATGGAAGGAAGGAAACGGAAAATATGCAACAAGCACATGGAAATCCATAGACGGCGTATGGTATTATTTTGATACAAACAGCAACATGACGACCGGCTGGCAGCAGATTGGCGGAATATGGTACTATATGAACAGCAGCGGAGCCATGACGACAGGTTGGCAGCAAATCGGCGGAACATGGTATTATATGAACAGCAGCGGAGCGATGCAGACGGGTTGGCAGCAAATTGGCGGAACATGGTACTATATGAATGGAAGCGGAGTCATGCAGACCGGCTGGCAGACTATTGGAAATCAGACATACTACTTAAACGAAGGCGGAGCTATGGCAACCGGCTGGAAGCTTGTTGAGAACGTATGGTACTATTTTAACAGCTCAGGTTATTTGTTAAAGGGCGAGCAGACTATTGCAGGAACAAAATGGTATCTTGATGAAAATACAGGAGCATTATATACCGGCTGGCATTATACGGCTGGCAAATGGTATCATCATACAAATGAGGGATTGAAACAAACAGGTTGGCAGTTTATCGATGGAACATGGTATTATATGAACGCTGACGGAGTGATGGCAACGGGTTGGCAGCAAATCGGCGGAATGTGGTACTATATGGACGGAAGCGGAGCGATGCAGACGGGTTGGCAGCTTATAGGCGGAACATGGTATTATATGGACGGAAGCGGAGCGATGCAGACGGGTTGGAGGCTTTTAGGAAATCATTGGTATTATATGAATGGAAGCGGAGCCATGCTAACGGGTTGGCAGCTTATAAGCGGAACGTGGTATTATATGGATGAAAGCGGAGTCATGACGACCGGCTGGCAGCAAATCGGCGGAACGTGGTACTATATGGACGGAAGCGGAGCGATGCAGACGGGTTGGAAGCTTTTAGGAAATCATTGGTATTATATGAACGGAAGCGGAGCAATGCTCACAGGATTTCAGGCCATTGGAAATGAAAAGTTTTATTTTAATGCCAGTGGGGAGATGCAAACAGGCTGGCAGTTTATCGATAATGTGTGGTACTATTTTAATACTTCCGGTTACCTGTTAAAGGGTGAGCAGACGATAGGAGGACAAAAATGGTATCTTGATGCAAACACAGGAGCATTATATATGGGGTGGCATTTTACAGATGGTAAATGGTATTATCATACAAGTGAGGGCTTGAAGCAAATCGGTTGGCAGCTTATAGGCGAAAGATGGTATTATATGGATAAAAACGGAGTGATGCAGACCGGCTGGCAGACTATTGGAAATCAAAAATATTATTTCGACGGAAGCGGAGCCATGGTAACGGGTTGGCAGTTTATCGATAACGTATGGTATTATTTTGAGAATTCAGGTGAATTGAATAATCAGCCGTCTTCAAAGCCGCCGGTAAATGATGCCATTAAGGTGTATTACGAAATAGCAGGAGACAGCTCTGTTACAGTAGAACAGATGGTGAACTATTATAAAAAGAGCGGAAAACCTTATCCTGCTGAAGCGTTAAAGGCAGGTGGAGCAGCCACAATTGAAGAATTCTGCCAAATTTATTATGAAGAATGTGAAACCGAAGGAATTAAGGCGGAAGTGGCATTTATACAATCTATGATTGAAACAGGATTTCTGCAATTTGGCGGAAGTGTAAAAATCGAGCAGTTTAATTTTGCAGGCTTAGGAGCTACCGGAAATGGTGTCAGCGGCAATTCTTTTGAAAATGTAAGAATTGGTATTCGGGCGCATGTTCAGCATTTAAAATGCTATGCAAATGATGAGCCGTTGAAAAATGAATGTGTTGACCCTAGATGGGGAGAATGGCTCAGAGGAAAAGCGCCTTATGTGGAGTGGCTGAGTATTCCAAACAATCCTAACGGAACAGGATGGGCAGGAGATGTAGATTACGCTGCAAAGCTTTTAAAAGGAATTCAAGATATGAAAAAAACTGAGGCATCAATAAATTAAATATTTCATTGACAAGAGGGCATTAGAAAATCACTTAAACGATGGTTTAGATGCCTTCTTTTTTTAAATAAAATATAAGAAATTGAGCCGAGACAAAGCAGGAGGGTATTTTATGAAGAGTAGAAGAAAAAGTGTAACAATCATAGGAGGAGATGAAGGACCTGTAAGTATTTTTGTGGCAGGCTTCCAAGGAAGGAAAAGCTTTGTCAGGGGTGTGAAGCATCTTATTTATACAATACGTCGGATGAGGTTGGAAAATCGTATTCAGGCTAATCCTCATACAATTGAGCAGATGATTGTATTTATAACAAAGAAATATCATGCAAAAGAAATCGAGAACGATGATTTTGACTATTTAGAACAGCGAAAATATTTGAAGCAGTCTTTGATTGAAAAGTATAAACCGGAGCTTTTAAAAGAACTGCCGAAACCGGAATATCCTAAAGAGGCAGAGGAAAATCAGTGGAGAGAATTTCATGCCAAATATGAGGAATGGACGGAGCGAGTAAATGAAATTCCGGAGGAGGAATTTCCAATGGATTTTCATATATATAAAATAAGATATGCAGAAAATGCTTACGTGCAGATAAATATAGAAAAGGTAAATAAAGATTTAACTATTCGGTACAGCGGAGTAGGCAGATACATGAGGAGACTTCAAAAAATAGCAAACAGTATTTATAGATATTATGGTGTCACAGAAAAAGATATTGAACAGAAAACAGAGAGATATGAAGCCATGGTATGTTGTTTATGTGAATTGTGACAGAAAACTTGCATTTAAACCATAATTTCGGTATAGTATGTTCCAGAAAATAAATACAAAAGAGGAGAGCTTATGGTTTATACGTGGAGTGAATTATTTTGGATTTTTTATATCTATTCCTTTATCGGGTGGTGTGCAGGAGTCATTGCCAATGCCCTTCGCAGAAGAAGGTTTGTAAATACGGGATTTCTAAATATTCCGCTTTGTCCGATTTACGGAATTATGGGAGTTGCTTATTGTATTTTTTTGCCGGAGCTGACAAATAAGATTTTCTTCCTGTTTTTGGGAGGCTGCGTCATTGCGTTTATCATTATTGTAGTGACCGGTGCTGTTTTAGAAAAAGCTTTTAACAGGAAATGGTGGGATTACAGCAAGAGACGTTTTCAGTTTCAAGGATATTTGAATTTTATTCACTTAATATTCTTTGGCGTCAGCGCTGTAATATGTATGCGTTTCATCAATCCCCTGCTGGTAAAATTGATGAGCTTTATTCCCGGACAGATATTATTGATTTTAGAGATTGTTTTCGGAGTTATTTTACTGGTCGATACCATTTGTTGTGTGACAACGGTGCTTCAGATTAAGCATACGATTAAGACACATAAGTTTGTAGACTATGTGCAGGGAGTTACAGAGAATTTCGGGAATGTGCTGACGAAGAAGGTGCAGCACAGAATGGAAAAGGCGTATCCGAATATTGAGAAGGAACGCATTATTGAGACTGAGGAACATAAGAAAGAGTCGAAGGTCTTTGCAGAGGGCTGTTGTTTTTATAAAATTGTAGGACTGTTTTTTATCGGAGCATTTCTGGGAGATATTACAGAGACGATTTTTTGTCGCATTACAGCCGGAAGATGGATGAGCCGAAGCAGTGTGGTATACGGACCTTTCAGTATTGTATGGGGACTTGGCTGTGCTTGCCTCACTGCATTTTTGTATAAGTATAAAGATAAAAGCGACCGTTATATTTTCCTATACGGAACAGTTTTAGGCGGCGCTTATGAATATATTTGCAGTGTGTTTACGGAGCTGGTGTTTGGAACGGTATTCTGGGATTACAGCAAAATTCCTTTCAATTTGGGCGGACGTATTAACTTGTTATTTTGTTTCTTCTGGGGAATTGCAGCAGTGGTATGGCTGAAAATTTTGTATCCTGTTTTCTCAGGATGGATTGAAAAGCTTCCGAAAAAAGGCGGTAAAATTATTATGTGGGCAGCGATTGTATTTATGATAATCAATATGTTGATTTCAGCTCTTGCCCTTTATCGCTATAATGACAGAATAGAAAATCCTGTTCCGAAAAATAATCTGGAAAAGATTTTGGACGAGCGTTTTGATGATGAGAGAATGGATAGGATTTATCCCAACGCAAAGAGAGGAAGATAAGAAATGTACGTCAATGAAATGACAGAGCTTATGAATATCTGCATGATTTATGACAATCATGGAAATGTATTGTTACAGAACAGAAGAAAGAAAAATTGGGCGGGAGTAGCATTTCCCGGTGGGCATGTAGAAAAAGGAGAAGCTTTAGTGCCATCCGTTATTCGGGAGATTAAAGAGGAAACAGGACTTGATATTCGGGAAGTAAAGCTTTGTGGAGTTAAGGAATGGTTTCGAGACGGTGTACGCTGTATGGTATTTTTTTATAAGACAAGTTGCTTTTCGGGAACATTGCAGTCCTCTGAAGAGGGTGAGGTTTTCTGGGCTCCTATAGATAAGATTTCAGAGTATCCATTGGCAAAAGACTTTGAGAAAAATTTAGAATTGTTTCATTCAGAAGAAATCAGTGAGTTATTTTATGAAGCAGGCGAAAAACATATTTTGAAAAAATATTAGGAGGGTTTTCAATGAGAGAATTGTTAGTAGTTGTGGATATGCAGACAGATTTTGTGGACGGAGCTTTAGGCACAAAGGAAGCTCAAAAGATTGTGGAAAATGTGGTTTCTAAGGTGAAATCTGCTAAGGAATGTGGAAAAGATATTATTTTCACTATGGATACACATCAGGAAAATTATCCGGAAACCCAGGAAGGAAAGAAGCTTCCGGTTGCTCACTGTATCAAGGGAAGTAAGGGCTGGGAAATTATTCCGAAGCTTCAGAAATTGACACAGGATTGTATGATTTTGGAAAAACCTTCTTTTGGAAGCACACAGCTGGCACATATTGCCGCCAGAGGGCAGTATGAAAGAATTGAGCTGGTTGGACTGTGCACAGACATTTGTGTGATTTCCAATGCTATGATATTGAAATCTTCACTTCCTGAAGCTGAGATTTTTGTAGATGCGAATTGTTGTGCGGGGGTATCACCGGAAAGTCACAGGAATGCTTTAGAGGCAATGAAAATGTGCCAGATAGAAATATTGTAGAACCAATTGTAAACTCATGTAAAGAATGATAGAATATTGTATAAGAACAATCGTGTTGCAGGGTGGCTGACCTTCATTTTATGATACATAGAATGGGGGTGGTGCTGATGAAACATTTTGATTTTAAAGACCTTATGGCTTTCGGAATGTTTATTTTAGCATTACTGACATTCGTTTTTACGTTTTGTAAGTAGTGTTTTAAGCATAGAAAAACCACCCGTTGAACTTTGGCCGAGTCTCTTGGGTGGTAATCCATAGATTAAAAGGTCAACCCCTTGTGGGCGGTTGTTCTTTTTTCTTTATTATAAGCCGGAAGGAAAGATTTTTCAACTGCTAGTAATGATTAAATTAAAGATTTTTAGGGTTGCACTGCGGCGGAGCATTGTTATAATTATAGAAGCAATCCGCCGCAGGCAAAGAATTCTACAAATAGAACTCTTTCTATTGTTTTAGAAAAGTTATCTCAGCAGTGAACAAGTCAGCGTCTGTGGAAATATCCAGCCGTCCGCCCTGCAGTTCTGTAAAGCTTTTTGCAATGGCAAGACCAAGGCCGCTGCCTTCTGTATTTCTGGACACATCTCCTCTTACAAAGCGTTCTGTAATTTCATTTGGGTTGAAATTCAGCTCTGTGGCAGAGATGTTTTTCATAATGATTTTTACATGATTTTCTGTATTTTCCATAGTAACATATACTCGTGTTCGGGGCATTGCATATTTTGTGATATTTACAATCAGATTTTCAAACACACGATAAGTTCTCTGGCTGTCCAGAGGAAGGATAACCTTTTCTTCCGGAAGCTGCCAGCGGAAAATTAAATCTGTTGCGTCAATTTTGTCTTGAAGTTCCAGTTTTACCTGACGCATAAGGCTGACAATGTCAACATCCATAATGTTTAAAGTGACGGTTTTGCTTGTTGCTTTACTGACTTCAAATAAATCTTCAATCAAGACTTTTAATCGATTTGCTTTTGTATCCAGTATTTCGGTATATTTGCGTCTGTCTTCTTCTGATAAATTTTCATTTTTCAGAAGGTCAACATAAGTGATAATTGCTGTAAGCGGAGTTTTCAAATCATGAGAAACATTCGTAATTAGATCTGTTTTCATTTTTGTGCTCTTTACTTCTTCATCTACTGCTTTTTTAAATCCGGATTGGATTTTACCGATTTCATCACGGAATGGTTCAAATATACCTAAATCTTCAGGAATTGTACCATTTAAGTTCCCTTTTGCCAGTTCATTGGTTGCTTCTAATAGGAGCTGGTACTGGTCTTGAATTTTTCTTAAGTACTTTCTGAGAAGGAAGAACAGTACAATAGAGTAGGCGATTAAAACACCAATTCCCCAGAACCAGAATAAGCTAATAAAACCTAAAATAATAAAGTTGATTAAAATAACTTTAAATAAAATTCGGTTCGTATTTCCACGAAGATCTATATGAAGTAAAGAGTGAATAATTTTTTCTACATGTTTTTTCAGCCACGGATATATACGGTAAATGAGAACATTTTCTTTTATATAAGTTTTGGGACCTAGAACAAAAATTCTGCGGGCACAGCCGGCAGCCCAATAACAGGTAGCAAAAATACCAATCCATCCCAATAATCCCCATAAGTATTGCAGGGTATTAGCAAAAAATTCAGGAGAGCCAATACTGGTCAATACATTGTAAATTGCCTGCTGACTTAGATTATTGGAATTGTATGCTACAGCCATAGCCAGGGTAATAACTGTACAGGATACAGCGAATACAAGTTCAAATGGTACTGCGAATATTTTTTCTTTTTTCCAGTTGAAAAACGAAAAAGATGGAAGAATAAAGGAAATAATGGCTACAATTCCCATCAGTGTTGCTAAGACAACAGCCAAATCATCTTCAGTGTTTCTCTCATAATAGTCAGTTTGGTGAATAAATTGAGGCTGTGCGCTTTTTAATGCTTTTAAATTTTCAGTTGTCATTGCAAAATAGTAAATTCTGTTCTGGGGTTTTTGGAATTCTTTGTTGTAGTCATAGTTTTCATCATATTCAGAAGCAGGATTGGATTTTGCACTTTTATTTAAAACTTGTGAAGTATTAGTTTGTTCATGAGAAAGGAAATTGGTAAAGGTAATATTTCCGTTTTCTCCGTAGCCGATTGCACCTAGAAATGCATAATCACAGTCTGCATCTAAAACATTATTTTTTTGATAATTTGATAAAAGAGAAGATAAAGAATTTTCTCCCTTATCAGAACCTCTATTGCTATCTAGAATTTCTTCGCTTTGAGCGTCCATAACTTCATATTCTATATAAGGGCGAAGAAAAGTAAAACGATGATTCCATTCGCTGTATTGATCATTTAAGTCATCAGAAGCCCATTCCCATGACTCATCATGGCTATAATCACTTTCGTCTTCATCATCAGAGGATTCATGATCTTCATAAGGGAAGAAAATGTCAAAAGGTATCAGTGTTGTCTGATTTTCCCCTTGTATTTCTTCTGCGTGAAGAACATAGCTGCTTTCTACCAGAAGGTCTGGAAGATTGGAGGATGAAAATGGAAAGCTATATCCATCTGCTCCTCGCTGTTGTTTAATGTAATGTGGTCTTATAATCATCATTGCCAGAGATGGTAAGAGTATTACAAGACATACGATAATAAGGGTTATTTTATGATAGTTTTTCGATTTTATATCCAACTCCCCACACCACCTTTAAATATTTTGGTTCCTTCGGATTAATCTCGATTTTCTCACGAATATTTCTTACGTGAACCATAACGGTTTCTGTGTTGATTGCCCGTTCATTCCATACACGTTCGTAAATTTCATCAGCCGAGAATACTCTGCCCGGATTTTTTATAAGTAACAGAAGAATTTTAAATTCCATAGGAGTCATTTTTACAGGTGTATCATCTACCCGTACTTCAAAAGTATTTTCATTGACTTCCAAACCGCCGATAGTATAAACGGCGTCTGTATGTTCATTTTCCTTTGCCTGGAGTTTTTCCATAAACTTGCGATATCTGCGCATCTGAGAATTTACCCTTGCCATAAGCTCCATAGGAGTAAACGGTTTTGTAACGTAATCATCTGCACCGATATTCAGCCCCATGATTTTGTCGACTTCTTCAGATTTTGCAGAGAGCATAATTACAGGGAAATCGTGTTTTTCTCTTAATTTGATGGTCATGGTAATACCGTCCATGCGAGGCATCATAATATCTACAATGGCAAGATGAATTTCCTCCTTTTCCAAAACCTCCAGCCCTTCTATTCCGTCAGCAGCCATGAAAACCTCATAGCTCTGACTTTTCAGGTAGATAGCAACGCCTTCACGAATATCCTTGTCATCTTCTACAATTAAAATATGGTTCATTTCCATGATGTTTTCTCCTGTTCCTCTGTCTGTAACAGATATTAAAATATAAATATAAAAAGTGATGTGTAAAAAAATATAAGAATTTCTAAAGAAAACCTTCGCAAATTATATAGTACAAAATGCGAAGGCCTTAAATATTATTTCTGAAAGAATTCTTTGATTTTGTCCAACCGAGTAGTCATACTTGCCAACATAAAATCTAAGATTACCAGCGCTGCCATGGATTCTACTACCACAACGGCTCTTGGAACAATAATCGGATCGTGTCTTCCGTGAATTTCAATTTCAATATTTTCTCCCTGACGATTTACAGTCTTTTGTGGGGCTGCAATAGAAGGAGTTGGTTTAAAGGCAGCGCGAAATACAATGTCGCAGCCATCGCTCATTCCCCCTGTAATACCACCGGAATGGTTGCTGTATTTTTGGCGGCAGCCCTTTTCATCTACATAGTAGCCGTCATTATTCTGTAAACCTGTAGAGTCTGCAACATTCATACCATCTCCGATTTCAAAACCTTTTACAGCTCCAATCGAGAAGATTGCTTTTGCAAGAGCAGCATCCAGCTTTTCAAAAGCAGGTTCACCAATTCCGGCAGGAACACCGCTTATGATACACTCTACCATACCTCCTGAAGAGGTACATTCCTTCATACATTGCTCAAGGTAATTCTGTGCTTTTTCGGCTGCCTGAGCGTCCGGCATGTAAAGAGGATTTTTTTGAATTTCTTCTTTGTTAAAGTTATTTGGATTAATTGTCACAGGGCCTATGGCGCTGGTATAGGCACAGACAGAAATTCCCAGCTCTTTTAAAAGCTTTGAAGCCACAGCACCGGCAGCAACTCTGCCAATGGTTTCTCTGCCTGAGGAACGACCACCTCCGCGATAATCACGAAAACCATATTTGATATCATAATTTAAGTCTGCATGACCGGGACGGTAATACTGTGCGATTTCACTGTAATCTTTGGAACGCTGGTCTTTGTTGTGAACCATCAAAGAAATCGGTGTACCGGTAGTTTTTCCTTCAAATACACCGGACAAAATTTCTACAGCATCATCTTCCTGGCGTTTAGTTGTATAACGGGATTGTCCCGGCTTTCTGCGATTAAGATATTCCTGAATATCTTCTTCACTAAGAGGAAGACCGGCAGAACACCCGTCAATGACAACACCAATTCCTTTTCCGTGGGACTCTCCCCAAGTACTTACACGGAATATATTTCCTAATGTAGAACCATACATAAATAACCCTCCCCTAAATTAAAAAACAGTGTAAGCTATAACGGCGGCAATTGCCTGCAAAAGCAGTATAACAGGAAGCCCTATGGTAAATTTTGGATGTTTCGTTTTATGACGGAACAGGCGCATACCACAGATAGCTCCCAGAGAACCGCCGCATACTGCAATACCTAAAAGTGTGTTTTCTGATATTCTCCATTGATGCGTTTTCGCTTTTTGTTTGTCAACACCAAAGCAGATAAATGCCAGTATGTTGACAGCGACTAAGTACATCATAATATTTTTAACAATCAATTTTTTACTCCTTTGTGCTTGTCAGATTGATTTCACCTGTAAGATTTTTGTAGAACATTTCTTCAATCTTTTTTCTTTCCCAGTGTTTTCCTAAAATCCACATAACTTTTGTAACAACTGCCTCTGTGCTCATGTCATAAGCTTCAAAGACACCCACTTCCAGAGCAGCTTTTCCTGTTTCATAGAGGGAAAGATTGCTTCCTTCATAAGGACACTGGCTTTTCACAACCACAATCATTCCTTTTTGGATAACATCTCTTAAATCATTCATAACTTCAGAAGACAGGGAAGGAATTCCACCCATTCCAAAAGCTTCAATAATCAGTCCACGATAGCCCTGTTCATAAAGAAATTGAAAAATTTTTCCGTCAAATCCGGGAACCAATTTAATAAGGAAAACTTTTTCCTCTAAACGACGTTCCAGCACACAGCTTCCGGTAGGTCCGGGAATGTAAGAACGCTGAATGTCCAATCCACGGGAATTGATTTCGCCCACATAAGGATAGTTAATACTTTCAAAAGCATGAAAACTGGTAGTACGTACCTTGGAAGCTCTTGTTCCCAGAATGACTTTGCGATTAAAGGCGAGAAAAATGCCAGGCATTCCACTTCCTGCCATGTGGATGGCACAGCGACAGTTTTCTACGGCATCTGCCAGAGGATTTAAAATAGAAAGCTGGCTGCCGGTAATCACCACTGGGATTGGAATATTTAAAAGCATAAAAGACAGGGCAGAAGCTGTGTAGGCCATAGTATCTGTACCATGAAAAATAACAATTCCATCATAAGAGGTATATTTTTCATAAATGGTTTCTGCCATAGTCTGCCAGTTGGAGGGTTGTATATTCGCACTGTCCAACTGGAAAAGTTCGTAAAAATCTACATCATATAAATTGGTGATATCTGAAATATAAGATAAGATATCATTGCTGGAGAGCCCGGGAACCAGTCCTTTTTCATTTTGCACACAGGCAAGTGTGCCGCCGGTGGTAATAATTAAAATTTTCTTTTTCATTATTTTGTGCTCTCCCAGCGTCCGGAAGCACCGCAGGGAAGTACCAGATTTGTCTGGGTAACAGGAAGACCGATTTCCTGTGAGTCTACGGTACCGTTGAATTTCTTTAATTCTGTTGCAAGCATATAGGTAAGTACAGCAGGAGCAAGTCCTGTTGTATAAGAATTTACAAGGAAAAACAGCGGTTCATCAGAGAGTATCTGTGTACATAGTTTAATCAGGGGATGAATGGCATCCTCGATTTTCCAGATTTCGCCTTTCGGACCTCTGCCGTAAGAAGGTGGATCCATAATAATGGCGTCATATTTGTTCCCTCTGCGAATTTCTCTTTCTACAAATTTTACACAGTCATCCACCAGCCAGCGAATAGGCGCATCTTTTAATCCGGAGGATACTGCATTTTCCTTTGCCCATGCTACCATTCCTTTCGAAGCGTCTACGTGAGTAACGGCAGCGCCGGCAGCAGCAGCGGCTAAAGTTGCACCTCCTGTGTAGGCAAAGAGATTTAAAACCTTAATAGGGCGACCTGCGTTTTTAATTTTTTCAGAAAACCAGTCCCAGTTGGCTGCCTGTTCAGGGAAAAGTCCTGTGTGTTTAAAACTGAAAGGTTTTAAGTTAAAAGTCAGGCTTTTATATTGAATGGTCCACTGTTCAGGTAAATTAAAGAATTCCCATTCTCCACCGCCTTTTTTGCTTCTGTGATAGTGACCATTCATGTGTTTCCAACCTTTATGTATTTTTGGGGTGTCCCAGATAACCTGAGGATCAGGACGTACTAAAAGGTAGTTTCCCCATCTCTCTAATTTTTCTCCTTTTGAGGTATCTATGATTTCATAATCTTTCCATTGATCTGCAATCCACATATTTTAATCCTTCCTAATTATATAATTAATACAGGCTTCTTTATCTTACTTAGTATAGCAGAACGTCAAAGAGCAGGCAACAGCGGAATTTATTGAAATGAAAAGGACGAGATGATATGATTATTCATAACGAAAATCAAGGAGGGGAATATGCAGGAAAAAAGTATGAGACCAAATCTTTTCCTGATGTCACTGGCAAAGTTTTTGTCGGGATTTGCAGGTTATATTTACGATATTGGAATTGTCATTTATCTGTTTAGTCAAACAAAATCTGTAGCAGTTATAGGGGGATTTTTTATATCTCAGTTTCTTCCGGCATTGATTATTTTGTTTACAGGGAAGCTTATTGACACCCATAATCAGAAAATGCTTATGTTTCTGTCAAATCTGACAAAGGCAGCAGTTTTCTTTTTACTTTTATTTGAAGCAAATATAGTTTTTATTTATGTGGCAACGTTCTTCATGAACTTGCTTTTGGAGTTTGAGAGTAATACCACTCAGGCGCTTATGGCAAACCTTTTTTCAAAAGGCAATTTATTTAAAGCAGCTTCAGTTATCAACCTTTTGGACTCGGCATCTCTCATTCTGGCTCCTGTCTGTGCGTCTGTCATTGCAACAAACTTTAGTATTCAGGTTAATCTGGTAATTGATATTATGCTGTATGGAATAACGGGATTTTTATATTTATTACTGCCGTCAGGTATATTGGGTAACATGGAGAAACAGAAAGAGGAAAAGAAAGGATACGCATCCATTATAAAGAATAAAAGAATTTTATGTACGGTTCTTTTCTGGAACTTTTTTATGCTCTGTATCGGAATTGCATCACCTCTTGAAATCAGTATGATTGAAGATACCTTGGGAATGTCATCTTCATGGTATGGAATTGGAAATACAGTAGAGGGCATTGGAATGTTGCTTGCATCCGGTTTTGTTTTGGGCATTATTAAGAAATTAAAGCCGGAAAGTATTATTCTGCTGGGGCTTTTCAGTGCAGCTATGAGTTATGGGGTAATAGGAATTGCCGGAAATATAGGAATGTATCTTTTAGGTGCAGGGCTGGTAGGAGTGACGTCAACTTTCTGCCCGTTGGGATTTAAAACAGCGGTGCAGATACAAAGTGAGACCAATCTGGTAGGGAGAACTTTTACTGCATCAAGATTTACGATTTTGATTACCAGAATGATAGGATCTCTGCTGGTAGGTGGTATGCTTACTGTATGGAATATAAGAGTGATTTATTATCTGCTGGCGGGATTTTTGGTGGTTACAGCAGTGGCGTATTATTTTGTAAATAGACAGAAGGAGTTGCTACATTAAGCGTATACCCGAGAATATCTATACACTTTACGCTTAGCCTGAGCTCCCCTTGAGCTTGTAATCTCAAAGAGAGCTCGACAAATTCGCTAAAACGTATAAATATTCCGGATTGCTGTTTTAATGAACAGCTCCTTACTGTACTAACGAGAAATATTATATTTTTTCAGAAGCGCTTTCAGTCCATCCGGAGTCTCCCCAAGTTCTTCCAGTTGGACTAAATCTCCGTTTTCCGCCAACTTTGCAATTAAAGTGCTGGTTTCTTCAATACCGTCTTCCCAAGCATCTTCAATCTCCATTTCTTTTGAATATCGTCTGACTCTGGCTGGATATTCTGAGTAATCGTGCAGGGACTTACACGTAGAAAGAAGTTCTTTGTTATGTCCCGGATTGATATTCAGCATAACAGCTTCAAGCTCTAATTTGGGAGTACCGTATAAATGGGCTTCTTTTGTTAAAGCTGAGTAAATGTCCGATACATAAAATAAAAATCTCAGCGGCAAATTCGGGTTATAGGTAGATTGATGTTCGTAAAGAGAAAGTCTGGAGTCAATGAGGAAAGATACATCATTTTGCATAGACATATAAATGGCGTTTTCCAAGGTGTTGATTTCCTGTTCTTCAGGATTTTCGTAGTGCTTTCCGGTTACAGCATTATATAAATCCAATAATTCCTTCTTATCCCTGTAAAGCATAGCAAAAATACGAGATTTAAACGTGCGGTTTACAGTAATTTCATTGTTTCCTTTGTCCATATAAATACCTCCTTGAATAAAAATGATGCAGGAGGCATCCTTCAATAAAGAAACCTCTCTGCTGTTTTGGGAATAAAAGCATTGAGATTTCTGTTTGAATAGAAAAGATTAGAAATAAGACGGGCTGAGCCCTTAGAATTATAAGAAATATAATGCTTTTCCAATAGTTTACCATGCCGGAAATGCAACTGCAACAAGAAAAGACAATAATATATTTTCTTAGGACAGCATACACTGAGTTAAGATACAGGAGGTGCTGTCATGTATGAAAATTTAACCCACAAAGAGCTTTGTGAGGCTTTCCATACAGATGAGAAAAACGGTCTTACCGAAAAAGAGGCACAGAACCGCCTGCTTCGTGACGGAAGCAACACTTTAAAAAAAGCCAAAGAACAAACCGTTTGGGACAGGATACAAAATCAGATAAATGACCCGATGATTTTCATTCTTTTTCTGGCAGCATCCATTTCCATGCTACTGCGGGAATACAGCGATACCGGTATTATTCTTCTGGTTATTGCTTTGAACACCACCGTAGGGGTCATACAGGAAGGGAAAGCCAGAAAAGCTTTGGAAGCGCTGAAAAAAATGACAGCGCCGTCAGCTGTTGTAAAGCGTGACGGGATTTATCAAAGGATAGCGGCAGATAAGCTGGTAAAAGGAGACGTGGTAAAGCTAAAGGCAGGTAATCAGGTTCCGGCAGACATACGCCTTCTGGAAGTACAGGAGCTTGCCGCCAATGAGTCTGCCCTTACAGGGGAGTCTTTGCCTGTGATGAAATCCTGCGAGGTATTGAAAAAGGGGCTTCCCGTAGCAGAGAGAAAAAATACGGCATATATGTCCACGGAAATCAGAAAGGGCAGCGGCGAGGGTATTGTGGTTGCCACAGGAATGGATACAGAGCTTGGAAAAATCGCAGGAATGATTGAAGACACAAAGCAGGAAATGACACCTCTGCAAAAGCGTCTGGGAGATTTAGGGAAGATTTTAAGCATTGTGGCAGTGGCGTTATGTGCGGGGCTGTTTTTTATCGGAGTGATACAGCACAGTAACCAGCGCAATGTACAACGCGGATTCAACCATCCGAGCAT
>UMET01017880.1_pt1 | contig 25249 bp, 28 predicted proteins | sample 1964821 | NCBI WGS metagenome assembly UMET01 (sample SAMEA4836027, study PRJEB28245) | human gut metagenome | biome: gut microbiome; material: fecal sample | place: Denmark | collected 2008
AAGAAATAGATCCAACAGGCATAAAGAAACCTCGGAAACCCTTGTAAAATGGGCATCCGAGGTTTTCTGTCTGTTATTCAAATTCGGCGTGTCCTTTGTTATTCTTAACTATATTCATTTAAGTTTTATGCAAATACACACCATTTTTTACTTCAATTACATCATTTACTCTAGCTTGCTGATTTTCTGTTGCCAAAATGTTGCCAGCTTTATTCTTCCAACACATTTGAACTATACGCCTGTATAATCAACTTGCAATTCTCAAGATACCTTGCTGTACTATTATAATTTTGTGTTCTTCCCTCATGTGCTGTCGGATTACGAACATCCAAAATTTCTGTTTGGTAATCCTGCACAGGTATTGCTATTCCCAATTCATTCAGCCATCCAAATTCTTTTCCCAACATTTTATGATGTCTTTTATCAGATTCAAATGTAGTTAGTTGGTTATCAGTATAATACCGTTGTATTCTATTTAAAATAGACTTCTCTAAAGCTGTTGCGGCTATAATAATTGCACTTCTAAAATCATGTCTAATCACAGCACGATATGCTACTATTAGTAATTCATAAGGGAGAATAATTTCTTTTTGAGATCCAGCATTTTCAAATAGCGCTCTCACAGTTTCAATATCGTAGCACTGTTCACTACTAATCAGCTGAACCGGAATTGGCTCTAAATCGCGATTATTCACCTCGCGCTTTAATGGCTTATCTTCTTCTAACATAAATATTTCAAGCCCATCACATACGCCATTTCCATACTGCAAAAGAGTAATTGGTTTTTGCTCTGGTTGTATAAAATTCCCCGAATTTATCAAAACCAAATTATTAAATTTTTCTTTCCATCGTGGAAAATCTGTGTATATACTCTGCACTTCGGATTCTTCTCCATTCCCAATACATAATAGCGAATTAACAGAAAATAACCCGTCCGGCCACGCATGAATAATTCCCCAATTTATTTGCTCCTGAAAGATATTTAAAGGTGCAATCAAATCCCCTTTTGTAAGTGAATTTACACCACCATTATATGTTTCAGGGCAAGACGGAAAACAGAATGTAACACTTACTCCTGAAACATTACTTTGAAAACATCTCCCTGATACCTCTTTCTTGCAATAAATAGGCTTATCCAACTTCCAGACACCGATAAATTTCCCCATTTTCATCTACCTCGTATTTTTGTTGGTAACAATTTCTGTTGCCACGCAGTTCCAGCACAAAGTTATTGCAATATCATTTCCGCTATCTCGTCTGCTATTTCCTCCACCGTTTCTTGAGCTGTATTTCTTGCTACTTTGTCTGCTAATGAAGGACTATAGTCAATGACTTCCTGTTTCGTAATATTATGCCAAATAGGGAGCAACGTTTGCTGTCCTGATACCGCTTTTGTCATCAACCCATCCAACTCATAGTTTGTCCAACCCTTTTTTATAAATGCTTTAGAAATAACAACAATACCAAATCTACTTCTCGACAATCCTTGATCAATTTTTCTTCTCAAACTATCTCCAATTTTTAGTTCAAATTCATCATACCACACATTCAATCCTTTTTCTTTAAGGGCATTAGCTAAAGGGCGAACCACTTCATTTTTATCTTCTGAAGCGTGAGAAATAAATACATCATATTCTTTATTTGCTTCCGATGATTCAACATATAAGTTAGGTTCTTTTGCAAGAGGTAATTGTGATTTTGCAATCGGTAATGCTCCCGGCAATACTTGAACACTATGTTTCACACTTCCAGCATAGCCCCCCAAATCTATTGTAACATACCAACGTCCCGAACTCGGTACAGTTATCCTATATGGACTTTTTGTCACATAGCCTCCATAGTATCGATGACGCCTTCCATTTTTATAACTGCTATAATTTGAAGAATCCATCAGCCTAACATTTGCTGCTGCCGATAAACGAACTTCTACTATTTGACCTTTATCCAAACGTCCTAAATCATAATATGAATACTTCATGTCCTCTCCTTATCATACTACAAAGCGATTATTTGATCAGACTTCTTTGCAAATATCGTAATCATCAATACAATCTTGTCTTTCACATGCACTTTTAATATATGTACTATAACTCTTAATAAATGCACTCCATTTAACTGCTTTTATATAGCTATACTCCCCATACCATATTGTTTCTCCTGTATCGCAAATCTTCTTGTTTGGATTTTTTAAATTAAATTTATTCTTTCTAATTATCGAAAACAGTTTGTCCGTATGATGAGTTGTACATCCACTCCCACAACAATTTCTGCTCTCTAGATAATATGAATATGAGCCATTTGAATCTGGCAAAACTACTGCCAACATCGCATTGCTTCTACTTGTAACTGCTTGTCCATTTTTATTTTTTCGAGAAACCTCTTTTAAAGAATAAGAAATCTCCCAAGGTATCCACTGATCCCTTTCCAACTTCCAATTTTCTTTCATCCCAGGCGATATAAAAATTACAGTAACTGAACTATCATATATTCTATCTTTCAATTTTTCCCAAATAGTATCATCTGATAAAATACTTAAATCTTCCCCATCACTTTCCCCTTTATAAATATTATCAGATGAATCTAATACATCCTCAAATTTTGTGACGTAATCTCGCACTGTTGAATTTTCGTAATATGAAAGATTTTCTACTTGATCATCCCCATATTTATAAGAAACAAAAATCTTTTTCCCCATGTTATAATTCCTCCTCATCTAAAACTAAATTAATCCACAAAATTTAACTATGACAATTACTATACAAATTACGAACAAAGGAAAATAAAAAAGATATATACTCGGTGATTTTAAACATGCACTCAATGTTGCTCCCCCATCAATACATTCACTTCTTTTCAATTTAATCCGCATATCAAAATCCGCTTCTTTTTGCCCTGTTCTAATCAATTCATATATAATTCTATACTTTTTCTCTAAAATGAAATAGTATGTATCTAAAGCACAAAAACAACCCAACGGCAAAAAAGCTAATACAAGTACCCATTTATTAATCTCTTGAAAAGAAATTGCAGTAATTCCAGTTACAATAGTAGCACAAAATCCTTTAAAAATAGCCGATGTTGTTGACATTCTTTCAATCGTACTTTGTATCATTTGCAAATAAGTTTTCCGATCATCTTCCATAACAGTACCTCTTGTAAATAATTCCCCTACTTACCTCGGACCTAAAAATTTATCCCCATTTAAATGTATCATATGCTCCGGCATTTCAGCAATCCATACTTCCGTTTCCCATGCCAATGCTTCCGAAAATTTCTTATACGTCTTGAAATCCAGAAAAGCAGTAACAAAAATTTTCCCTGCCGTAACACCCTTTGTCATTTCTGTGATCTCAAGAATCCGTTTCGGGTCCATCGGCCCTACAGAAGTGACCGATTCCACAAAATAAATCCAGTTCTTGTCTGCCCGATACAGAACAACATCCGGCATCTTATCATGTAGAGTAATTTCAAAGCCCAACTCCATTAGCTTATCAACATTCTTTACCAAATCTTTCTCTGTAGTATCGCCTACATACAGACATTCCGAATTTGGTGCGAATCTCGGTGCAAATTCTTCAATAATTGCTTTCTGCAGTTCATTGTGTTTTCCTGCTGAAAATTTAAAATCCGCCCCATTAATCTTCACTGGCATCATCGTCATTTTCTTTTTAGAGGCATAAATATCAATCAGCTTATCATGGTACATAAGGAAACGATTCAACGATTTCTGCCATTCTACAGATTGCAATGTTTTCAACATTTTCAGCGTTTCTTCCGTAAGGCGGTATCTATAGTTCGGGCTATTCGTTGCCTTTCCATTATCCTCTACCAAAGCAGCGGTACGGAATCTATGTAACGCCTGCTTACGAAATGTTTCCCGACTATTCTCTGCATAAGTAGTCCCATAAAAGGTATTAGAAAACTGAATGATGTCATGAATGCGAATCCACCCGTTACTTGCTTCTTTCCATGACATATCCGGTTTCATATCTGCCATTGCCAACAGTACATAACAACATATATCCGCCTGCTGCGCTTTTGGCATACCCACCATCTTCAAAAATTCTCGTGCTTCTTCAACTTTACCCACAGTATCCCTCCAAAATCAAATCACAGTTTCTTTCCGACAAATCTTTTGATTTCATCAACTTCCTTCCCATTTCCTGTATGCTCTCCATATCTGGCACAGGCATCGAATTTACTTCTGTAGAGTTCACCTGTGTTGAGCCATTTAAAATCCGATAATACTCATCATATAATGTAGAATTAAAAAGCACATACAGACCATATACCAAGCACTCCGACATTTCACCCAAAAGTCCGTCAATAAAATTGATTTTATTCTGCGTACTAATTTTCGTATACTGTGGATAATTCTTTGCCAAATAAATCCCACATTGTAATCTTCGTGGTTCTTCCTTTGCCGTAAATCTCTTTACAAACAAATAATTCTTATTATCCTGCATAAGCCCACGCTGATCTGTCACCACATATTCATGCTCCTTCTGAATAGGGAACTGCACTTTACCTTGTTTTATGTGCTGCGAATAAAATAGCGGGATTGCACCTTCCTCTTCCTCATCACGAAGAATATCTCGGTTTCTGAAATCTACAGTTAAGCCTGTTTTCATTTTCACACCAATTTCAGGTAATGTCTGATTAAACTTATGCAGCCGTTTTAATACTTTAACTTCCTCATCATCTGTTACCAAATATACATAGTAATCCTCGCCAGAAACAGCAAGATTATATGGTACGGTCAAGAAAGTTAATTCATCAAAATCTTTGTTTGACTTAGATGACGTAATTTTTACTTGTGGCGGATTTATATGCGTTTTCCGAACTTTTATAATAATAGTTTCCTGCAACACATCTTCTTTATCAAAAACTTTATTCCGACTTACAAATAAATGAATATGTTCCAATTTTCCTTCTGTCAGAAAATACTGTCTAAATCGTTTGAAATATGCTCCTGATGTCCATGAGCGAGGAATAATATAAACCATTTCCCCATCATCTTTTAAATTAAAAAGTCCCATAGCCGCAAAAATAAAGTACATATTCGGCGCACCATAACAAACTTCCGGCATAGCTGTCGCTTCCGGCGCATCTTTCGGTATTTTCATATAAGGCGGATTCCCAATTACGTAATCATATTTCATCGGATTAGGATTTCCGCCTATCATATAGTTAAAATCTAAATATTGACTTGTAATATAATTCTCTTTCTGAATGTTATACTTAATTATTTTACTCGAATGAGTTTTGCAATACTCTAAATTAGCCTTTAGAAGCCCCAAAACATTATCATCATTCTCGTAACAAGTCAATTCTATTTCTTTTACTGTGTCAAACTGCTCTGCCCATTCGATAAAAGCACATGATAATATACCAGAACCCGCCCCTGCATCCAAAACCGTTACACTCTGCTTATTGATCGGAGCGTCATACAAATTTGCCATAAACTTTGCAGTTTCCATACTTGTAAAAAACTGCCCATATTTTTTTCTCTCTTTCTTTGGCATATTATCTATATATAAATTCGTGAGTTCAATAATTTTTTCCAACATTTTATCTCACCCCATATCCATCTATGTATTTAATTATACTCTATATTTATTCTACTATCAACACTTTTTTAGAACAAATGTTCTTTTTTTGATTTTCCTTGTTTCCTATACTATAATACACTTCAATAAAGAAAAATTATGGCAACGCAATCTCATATAGCAGAAAGTAAAAAGAGCTATTGAAAATATAGCAGGTAATCCCCTGGACCACCTGCCATATAAAATAATCTGTGTAAAATTTTCAATTACTCAAACTCGGCGTGTCCTTTGTCGTTATTAACTATATTTGTTTAAGCTTTATACAAATACACGCCGCTTTTTACTTCGATTACATCAATTATTCTGGCTTGCTGATTTTCTGTTGCCAAAATGTTGCCACGTCTTTATTATAGCAAATCCTCGCAGATTGACAACCTATTTTTGAAATGTTACGCAATAGAAGCCTATTTTCGGGTATACAGGCATAAAATATCTCATATCTTAATTTGCAACTTTAAAACTTTTGCAAAAAGCCAATTTCAAAGCAGCTATTGCGTAACGGTCACTGTCAAATCATACTATCAAGCACTTTATTATCGGCAGCATTTTTCAAACGGACTGCAATACCGCCAATAGCACTTGAAAGATAATCCAAAAGTTCTCTGTCATCTTCATAATAGTTCTTTATAAAAATTTCAAGCGCAGATTCCAAGCGTTTCTTTATATCTTCCAAATCTACTTGTATAAAAAGCTCCTGCATATATAAATAATCCGTTTGCTCTAATTCTGATTCCACCAAAGATTTCCCCGTCAAAATATGTCCTATAACATAGGTAAAAACTGTTTCACATATATTATCCATTGACTCTTTCCAGTTTCTATCGATCTTAAACAATATATTTGTGACATAACCCGCAGGAAACGATTTCAAAAATTTCTGTTCTAAACCGATACACTTAATAAATACAAAAATCTTATCTATCCCCGTATATCTTGAAATATCTTTTAGCACCGGATAATCAAGAGTTAAAATTGTGTTTTGCGGTTCAAATTGAATATCATACCACTTGAAAAATTCTGGTATACCTTTAGCAAAGGTGTCATACAAGCATTGACTTTCATAGTGGTAAAATCCCGGCATAATCCTATTATACAAATTTAGTGCTTTTTCTGTCTTTTCTTTAACATATGCTGCACCTATTTCATACGCTTTTTGTGCTGGTATTTTTTCATTCAAAGCCAGTAAATTACCGTTAATTTCTTTTAATTCGTGAATACAATACAGGATAGCTCCCATTAACTGTTCCGCTTTTTCATAAGTTATAGATGTGCTTTCATTCGCTGTATACTTTTCTGCTAATTTTCCTACAATCGGCACCAATTCTTCCATTTCATAATCCATTAGCCTTACCTCCAACAGAGTTCCTTTAAAGTTTCGAGATACAATTCATAATCCCATCTCTTTACATCATCAAATTTTGAATACTCTCCATAACCGTCTGAACCTTTATATCCACTATATCCGGCTCGGATTGCTTCCGCAAAATTAGCAAGACAGGTACTCTCCAAATAATCCAAATCTCCAAAGCACAAATTTTCAAACTGTTCTTTCATTAAGTGCAGAAGTTCATCGTCTGTAATTTCATCTTGCATTTCATTCTTGTACAGATAAAATATTTCCTGCAACCGAATGATTGTGTCTACATAATTATTTTGATGAATATAATCAGAATCACAAAACTCATAGATAATTTTTGTTGCAATGCCTTCCCCAAACTCGATTCTCTTTTGCTCTGCCAACGAATTTTTCCGTTCCTCCAAAATCAATTTTGCGTCTTGTTCCGTTAAGCAAAGTCCAAACTGTTCAGTCGATTCATTTGTTTTGATAACTCTGCTCAGTTGATTTTGTTCCTGTAATAGAATCATCCAGTCTTTGCTCAAAAAAAATTCCTCCCCATTTTCGTATTGGAAACTGATTATAACACCGCTCTTGTGGTATTGGTAGACTTGTTTTTAGAGCAATTTTGTGGTATTATAATAATGGAAAAAGGGAGCGATTTTTTACTCGCTCCCTCTTTGTTTTTATGAATATCTGCCATTACCGTGTTTCCCGATTGTGTTTTCTCCTTGCAGCCCGTTTCTGCTCGACTTCTATCTGTTCCTGTTGCTTCGCTCTGTTAATCACAGCGTTTACCTGTTCAGAGCCGACCATCGCCTTTACACGTCCAAAATCCGCTGCTACTATCCGCAGTTCCCGATTTTCTTCCAAGACTTCTTCCAGCCTGTTCGTCAGCCGTTCATTTCCTCTCCGTTCCTTGTTATACGCCGCTTGCAGCTTTGTAAACTTATTTGAAATATCCAGATACGCCGAATAAACGGAGCGCATAACTTGTACAATTTTCTTCACCAGCGGTTTTGCTTTCTTCTCCCGATACGACTTTGCTGATTCCATAACCGCCGCTTCTGGAAGCGTCTGCTCCGGATCTGCGGAAAAGTCTGCCGCCAGCTTCTCCATGTTCTTTACCATAGGAGCAAGTTCATTTATGCGCTTCTGGTATTTGTCCGCCTGTTTCTGCGCTTTCTCTGCTTCCTGCCGGGACTCCTGTAAATCTTCCTGTAAGGAACGAATCTCATCATCAACCTGTAACAACTGTTCATGCAAATCTTCGTTGATTTCTTGAAAAGCAGCGTTTTCTTCCTGCAATTCCGCTTTTTTCGCTTCCAGTTCTGCAACTTCCTTTGCTCGCTCCTTTTTCTCAAAATCCAAGACAGATAAATGCTTTTCATGTGTGCCTTTCTTCTCCCACTCAATCCCATGTTCCAGCATGACAGCGGCAAACTGTTCTTTCTCATAAGCCACCCACTGATTTAATTCCGTTTCCCGTCTTGTGCCGCCTTTAAATCCGAGAGCAGATAACGCCTGTTTCAAAGAAACTCTTGTATCAAGTCCCCGCTTGCTTCCTGTCGTATACGGTACAAAATCTATATGCAAGTGGGGCGTTGCTTCGTCCATATGAAGATAGGCACTGAACACCCTCAGCGTAGGATTTCGCCGCTGAAAGTCCTGCATATATTTATCCAACACCTTTACCGCAAGCTGTCCGTTCTCCGTTTTCGCTCCCATGTTGTCCTTATCCCCGATTTGCAGGATAATCTCATGGAATGGTTTTTCCTGCTTGCCGGAACGGATTTTCTCATAATAATCATCAATCCGGCGGTCACTTCTAGTCTGCTTCTCATTGTACTGGGCGAGTGCTTCATCAAACAATTCGTGATATACGTCCTTAATATTTTCGTTGCAGTATTCCACGTTCAGGCAGCTTCTCTCCGGGTCAGTATTCTTTGCATGGAATTTTCTGCTGTTATGGTTGACAGAGCCTTTTCCTGTCATAAAGCTGATTGTTCGCTTCAATCAATATCCTTTCTCCCTGTTCGGGTAATCAGCGCCGGATACGGCGCATAGGCTTTGTTACTTTCGCCGAAAGTAACGCAAAAGCACTTTTGACAGCCGTTCCGTCCATCAAAAGCTGCCTTTGCGCTCTGCCGAGGGCTTTTCCGTCCTACGGACGCGGCGGCTTCCAGCCGCTTTCTGACTTTCTCGTTGTCTGCTATCCACAGGAGCGTGACACGCTCCTGTCTGTTATCATCAAAGAGAAATTACCAGCGGAAGCTATCCGGCACTCCACGTTTTTCCAGATATTCCTGTCTGGCTTTTTCCCGTTCTTCCTGTGTGGGCGCAGTCTTATATTTCGCATATAATTCATGGTGCACCAGAGAATCCAATTTCTGCTCCAATCCCTGCCGGATTTCATTCAGACAATCATCATCTTCCATCAGATGATAGCGGAGCAACGATACAAACAATTCATAAGAAATTTGCACGTTCTTCATAAAAAATCCTTTCTGCGTCGGTTTGCGTCGATAGCGTCGATATTTTCTATACCAGCCCGCTGTAAAAAATACCGTCGCAACCGACGCATATCGTCGCTTTTACTCTCTCGGCTCAAGCCGTTTCAGAATAATCTTCCTTTCATGCCCCCGCTTATTGTCATAGAAAATTCCATAATCATTAAACAACTGGCTATTGACTACATTCAGCTTTCTGGAAAGCACGTTTGCCTGTATCTGCATATCCGGCAACTGGCTCACAAGTTCTGTTGCTGTCCCCTCCCATTCCGGCTTATCTTCTGTCAGAGAATTGTTGATTGCTTCCAGCAGGGGATTCGGCGGCTGTTTCCACAGTTCCGTTTCTGCCTTTTTGAATTTCCAGATGCAGCGCTCCCGATCAAACTCTATGGTCAGTTCCTGATCCGGCTGGTCACGCCCCACAATATCCAGCACCGCCTCATTGTCAGTGCACTTTTTCTTGTGCATGATAAACGCCCCGTCCGCCGCACCAAGCAGCCCATTTGTACCGGAAATCATATCAAAGCTGTCCTCGGATTCCAGCTTGTGCGTGTGATGAACCACCAGAAGGCAGATACCGTATTTATCGCTGAACGACTTTAACTTTGTCACAATCTCGTAGTCGCTGGAATAGCTGTATCTGTCCCCGCCGACCTCACGCACTTTCTGGAGCGTGTCAATGATAATCAGCCTTGCATCCGTATGCTCTTTCAGAAATTCCTCTAATTGTCTGTCTAAGCCCTCATTCAAGGTCTTTGCCTGTATCGCAAAGTACAGGTTATCCGCACATTCCACACCGAACATACAGGAGAGCCGCCGCTGAAGCCTTGCATAATCATCTTCCAACGCAAGATACAGCACCGTACCCTTTCGGACAGGATAATCCCACAGTGGAAGCCCCATTGCCACATGATAGGCAAGCTGTCCCATAAAGAACGATTTTCCAACTTTCGGCGCACCTACAAAAAGGTAAGTGCCGCCGTAGAGGAATCCGTCTACAACCGGCGTTCTCGGCGGATAGACAGTATCATACAGTTCCGTCATGGAAACGGTTTGAAGCCCGCCGCTCCCGGATTTCTCCGGGGTTTGTGCGGCTTGCAGATTGATTTGTGGTGTTTCATTTGCTATAATTTCATTGTGGTTTTTTGTATTCGGCTGTTCCCTATCTGCGCCAACAGATAATACAGGAGCAGTCGATTTCTTTGTTTCTGTCATTCATCTTCTCCTTTCAGACCGTCTAATGTGATTGCGATTACCTGTAACGTGTAGAGCAGTTCGTCATTGTCCGGGCTTAATGTTTCCAGCTGCTTCAATTCCTCGTAGCTAGCCTCCATTTGATTTTTCAGTGCCTTATACACCCTCGGATTGCCCTGTACCACTACATCCCGGCACAGCAACCGCCTTGTGATATAGTCCTGCTTCGTCAATCCCGACAGTGCCACCAAATCGTTAAGCAGCTTTGCTTCCTCGTCCGATACCCGGAACGCCACCGTATGATTGCGCCATCTTCCCTTGTAATCAAGTGCCTTATCCATTTTTTAGTCCTCCTTTGTCATTCGCTCCATTTCCAATCTTTCTGCCATTTCTGTCTGAACCGTAGGAAACAAGTGTGCATACCGGTATGTAATCTTCTCCGCTTCATGCCCCATGCGCTCCCCAATCGACAGTACCGAAAATCCCATGTTGATTAAGAGCGAAACTGCGCTGTGACGAATATCATGCACACGAATTTTCTTTACGCCTGCCTGTTTCGCCCCTCTCTCCATCTCGTGATTGAGATAGGATTTTGTGACGGTAAACAACCGCTCGTCCGGCTTAATGTCGTAAAGCATTTTGATATACTCCTGCATTTCCTCACAGAGAAAAGGCGGCATTTTGATTGTGCGGTTACTTTTCTTCGTCTTTGGGCTTGTAATAATATCCCGCCCTTTGGAACGGTGAAACGTCTTGCTGATTGTGACCGTCTGCTTCTCAAAATCGAAATCTGCCGGAGTGAGGGCAAGCAGTTCGCCGGAGCGCATACCGCACCAGTAGAGCATTTCAAACGCATAATAGGAACGGGGCTTATCCATCATGGCTTCGGAGAATTTCAGGTATTCTTCCTTCGTCCAGAAGTCCATTTCCTTTACAGCTTCGCTCCCAATCGTTCCCGCCCGTCTTGCCGGATTGTAGGGAAGATTGTAAAAGTTCACCGCATGGTTGAAGATCGCCGTAAGCTGTGCGTGTATCGTCCTCAAATAATCTGCGGAATAGGGCTTGCCTTTCTCGTCCTTATATGCCATCAGTTCATTTTGCCACGCTATCACATCTTTTGCTTCAATCTCTGCAATTTTGCGGTTTTCAAAGTATGGCAAAATCTTTGTCCGTATTACATGGCTTTTGGATTCCCATGTGCTTTCCTTGACACGCTGTTTCTTGTCGGCTTCATATACCTCAAAGAAACTGCCGAAAGTCATATCCAGCTTTGCACCCTGTTTGAGCATGGCTTCATGTTCCCAAGCTAACGCTTCTCTTTTTGTCGCAAAGCCCCTCTTTTGTGTTTGCTTCCTCTCTCCCTTCCAGTTGGTGAAACGATAGATAACCCTCCATCTTCCAGTTGCATTGTCTTTGTATACAGCCATCTTGTAATCACTCTCCTTCCTTATTCGCTGTAACAGACCTTTTTATGAAAAAATGTAGCGTTCACACGTCCTGTCACAGTCAGATAGCCCTGTTTCTGTAATTCTGTATTCAGTTCCCTTACAATCTGGTAGGCTTTTGACTTCGACACACGCAATTCCGCTGCCACTTCCTCCACTGTCATAAATGATTTTTCTGTCATTCAGTTGTTTTCTCCTTTCTAACTGTTTTTGTTTAAGTTCTGCGTATAGAATACTAAATAAATTCCGTTAAGTCAAGTGGTTTTCAAAAGAATCTTAACTTTTTTTATTTAAGTTATTCTTGCTATTTCTATTTCCTCATGCTATACTAAATTCAACAAATTTGTTTAGTATCGGAGGTTTGATTATGGCAATCGGCAAACGTATCAAATTTTTTCGCAATAGAAAAGGCATGACCCAAAAGCAGTTAGGCGAAATCCTCGGCTTCCTCGGAAAGACCTCTGATGTCCGTATGGCACAGTATGAATCCGAAGCAAGAGTACCGAAACATGACCTTGTAAAAGAAATGGCTAACCTTTTCGGTATCAGCACCCATGCACTCACTGTACCGGACATAGACACGAATATCGGGCTTATGCACACCCTTTTTGCGCTGGAAGATATGTACGGGCTGAAAATCGGTGAGATTGACGGGGAAATCTGCCTGCGTCTGGATAAGTCCGATTATTCCACCTATTCTTCCATGTTTAAAATGCTCCACGCATGGCAGTCGGAAGCCGCCAGACTGGAAAATGGAGAAATCACCAAAGAAGAGTATGACGAATGGCGGTACAAATATCCAGAACTTGACACGTACCAAATCTGGGCAAAGGTTCCTCCGCAAGAATTGTTTGACTTCATCAATGACGCCGCCAAAGAAGCAGAAAGTACAGACAAAAAAGAATCAAATCGCAAGAAGAAAAAATGAACGTAAAAAACCTTACCCATTTTCAGTTGCCATTTCTGAAAATCAGTAAGGTTTTTCTGCTATTGAAGTATTCTTTTATTCAGTGAGTGATACTTAAAATGTTGCCAAATCGTTGCCAACACCTAAACAAATTTGCTTGCAACCCGCATAAATACTGGATTTCTCAATCCCATTTCATCACTCGAATTCTATCGTTCCCGGCGGCTTACTCGTCAAATCATAAAATACGCGATTAACGCCCTTTACTTCATTGATAATCCGGCTCATCACCCGATTCAACACCGCATACGGAACCTCTGCTGCTTCTGCGGTCATAAAATCAATAGTATTTACCGCTCTGAGCGCCACAGCGTAATCATAAGTTCTTTCATCACCCATAACGCCGACACTTCTCATATTCGTAAGTCCGGCAAAATACTGTCCGATGCTTCGATCCAGTCCGGCAAATGCAATCTCTTCCCGGTAAATTGCATCTGCATCCTGCACGATTCTTACCTTTTCTTCCGTCACTTCGCCGACGATACGCACGCCGAGTCCCGGTCCCGGGAATGGCTGACGGAACACAAGATGCTCAGGAATCCCAAGCTCCAGACCCGCCTTTCTCACTTCATCCTTAAAAAGATCACGAAGCGGCTCTATAATTTCTTTGAAATCCACGCACTCCGGCAATCCACCTACGTTATGATGAGATTTGATCACCGTAGACTCTCCACCGAGTCCACTTTCTACCACATCCGGATAAATCGTTCCCTGCACAAGGAAATCTACAGCTCCGATTTTCTTTGCCTCTTCTTCAAATACACGGATAAATTCTTCACCGATAATCTTTCTCTTTTTCTCCGGCTCGGACACACCGGCAAGCTTATCATAAAATCTCTGCTGTGCATTGACACGGATAAAATTCAGATCATAATCACCTTCCGGTCCAAACACAGCTTCCACTTCATCCCCTTCATTTTTTCTAAGAAGACCATGATCTACAAATACACAAGTAAGCTGAGAACCGATTGCCTTAGACATCAAGACTGCTGCCACGGACGAATCCACACCACCGGACAATGCGCATAACACTTTTCCGTTTCCTACTTTTTTTCTGATTTTAACAATAGAATCTTCCACGAAAGAATCCATTCTCCAGTCTCCGGAACATCCGCAAACACCAAGCACAAAGTTCTTTAACATTTTCGTACCTTCTACTGTATGAAGGACTTCCGGATGGTACTGGATTCCGTACAGGCCTGCTTCTGCATTTTCTGTTGCTGCCACCGGACAATCCGCCGTATGCGCAGTAATCTCAAAGCCTTCTGCCACTTCGAAAATCGTGTCAAAATGACTCATCCAGCATGTCGTTTTTTCAGACACTCCCTGAAATATTTTTGAGGATGTCTTATCTACCAATACTTCTGTCTTTCCATACTCCCTTACATCGGCTCTTGCCACCTTACCGCCGAGCACATGCTGCATAAGCTGAGCTCCGTAGCAAAGGCCAAGTACAGGTATCCCAAGTTCAAATAATTCTTTAGAACAAGTCGGAGAATTTTCTTCATAACAACTATTCGGGCCTCCGGTCAAAATGATTCCTTTTGGATTCATTTCTTTAATCTTTGCAAGGTCTGTTTTATAAGAATAAATCTCACAATACACATGACACTCTCTGACGCGCCTTGCCACAAGCTGATTATACTGGCCGCCAAAATCAATGACTATCACTAATTCTCTCTTCACAAACACTCCTCCTATAGCTTCATATATCAAAATGGTTCATCTCTTTTAAGAGTTTTTATTATACGTCACTCTGTCTTCATTTGCAAGTAATTTCCTTGAAAAACACCACTGTGTGGCCTACTGCGGCTTACAAATAAAGTCTTATATATAACAAAACACTGCAAAGCCAACAGCGTCCTTGCAGTGTTTGATTTCTTTATTCATTTTAATTATAATCCCGTTTACCAGTCTGTATAAAGATCAATCGTTCCTTTTGCACAGCCTGTATCATACACCTTGCCCGGGCCAAGAGAAGTTTGTACCACTTGTCCTCTGCTGTACTCATCAAGATGTGCCGCTACACAGATGTAATTGGAGCTGTCTCGGATCGTTCCATCGGAAGCGACATGACGTCCCGGAATCTTTAACCCATATCCCGGCAGTACCCTCTGTGAATAATAGGTTTCTCGGTGACCGTTAAAATACACAACTCCAACCCACGGGTTCAACTGCCCCGGACCGGAAGGATAGTTATATTTCTTATTCGATGAAGAGCCGCCTGAGCTTGAGCTGTTATTCGAATTATTTCCTGTTCCCGAATTTCCTGACTGACCGGAAGAATCAGAAGATGGTGCCTTCTCTGCTTTTGCAGCTTCTTCCTTCTTCTTTTCCTCTGCCGCTTTTAATTCTTGAATCTTAGTCTGTAATTCACTGAGGTCTGTAGAAGTTGCTGCTGCTTTTACTTTCAAGCTCTCCTTTTGCTGTGAAAGCTGTTCTTCCGTTTCTTTATAAGATTCTTTTTGTTCTTTCAGATGAGTTTCCTCTTCTTCAATCGCCTCACGAAGCGTCACAAGCTCTGTCAGCATATCTCTGTCATAGTCACTTACTGTCTGAACAAAATCGATTTTATTTACGAAATCTGTCAGATTATCTGCCGAAAAAATCATACTCAGCATTGTAGCACTGTCATTTTCATAAATGTATTGGATACGAACCTTCATATCCTCATATTGTGCTTCTTCATTCTTCTTTGCAATTGATAACTGCTCCTGCGTCTTAATGATATCGCCTTCCATAGACTCCATCTTTGACTCATTTTCTGCAATCTTATTGCTGATCTCCAAAAGTTCCTGATTGATACTATCCAGCTCATTCTTCAGATCAGAGGACTGTCCTTGGGCATCCTCCAGTTCATCCGCACGGCTGACGGAAACCGGACAGAGAGTATACACGGCACATACACAAGCTAATATTATTGCTAACCGTTTTTTTAATCTCATTTTCATACTGTTTTCCTTAATCATCATTGTTTATTGGGTTACAAAATTTTTTCGTGTTTTACTACTATACTATTTTTCCGCCTTTTTGTCAAATCTGGCGCCTTTTCACCCGTAAATCTCCCCATAAACTCAGCGTTTACAGGACTTCTTCCCATTCTTTTTCTTTAAATCCTGTCAGCACAAAATCTTCACCTACAATGATCGGACGCTTCACCAGCATTCCGTCTTCAGCAAGCAATTGATACTGCTCTTCTTCGGTCATATTCGGAAGCTTATCCTTCAATGACATGCTTTTATACAGCATACCGCTTGTGTTAAAAAATCTTTTCAGTGGAAGTCCGCTTTTTTTATGCCATTCTTTCAATTCTTCTACTGTTGGATTTTCTTCCTTAATATGACGGTCTGTGTATTCTACACCTCTTTCATCCAGCCATTTCTTTGCCCGCTGGCAAGTTGTACATTTTGGATATTCTACAAATAACATATGCTTATCCCCTTTCATATATTCATCTTTTTGTATTTCCAATGAAAAATAACACTGCAAGTCTATCCTGACAGTCCGAGATACCACTGTATAAGCTTCTCTCCTGCCGTAAGACTGATGATCATTCCTTCACAGAGAAATGGTCCAAACGCAATCTCACTCTTTCGCGTCTTTCTTTTATTTTCCTGCCTGTTCACACACATCTGCACGAAAATATAACTTCCTGCTGTCATAAATGCAATAACTGCCGCAGTCAGTATGAGCCTCCAGCCCAGAAACAACCCTCCCGCCGCCATCAGCTTCACATCTCCGCCACCAAATGCGCCCTTGGTGATAACTGCTACCATAAGCAGCGGCGTACTCACACACAGAACGTCAAATATCCCTGACGCAAAGCTTCCTCTCCCTGAAATGAGCCTGTCTATAACTGCCAGCACAGCAATCAGCAACACACAGAGATTCGGTATCCTCTTCTCCTTTATATCATAAATAGCGACAACTGCCAAGGCTGTTACAAATAAAAAATTTATCATATATTTTTCGGATTCGCACTTTTATCGTTCCCCTTACTCAGTATAACTTATACTCAAACTTTGCGGCAAGAGCGAAAATATTCGTCTCTCGAAATGCTTCCAATGTACGAATCAATTCTTTGAATATACTAAAAAAACTCTATCTTTCGATAGAGTTTTCAGTGACTCCAAGGGGAATCGAACCCCTGATTCCAGCGTGAGAGGCTAGCGTCTTGACCGCTTGACCATGGAGCCATTATTTCGTACGACTTGTTTCGTACTTGCCTATTATAACAAAGATATTCCAAATAGGCAAGTACTTTTTCTTATTTTTTTAATTTTCTTCAATTGCAAATTTTTTCTATACTTTTCTATATTTCTATATAGTTTCCTTCGAATCTTCTTGTTCCTCATCCTTTTTCTCCATTAGAGACGAAATTATTTTCTCCGGAACCATAAGCTCTAACTGCTTCTGGCAATTTTCTATGATCACTTCATCATGAGAACCGCCAAACTCACCATCCAGCGTCCACGGAATTTCTTCTAACGACTCAAAGGTAATCTTTCCGGTCTTGAATGTATACATGTGTTTTGTATCAATCTGCTCAATTAAAAGTGCCGCTATAATTTCCTGCAATGCAATCGGATTCTTCGGTGTCTTAATAAGAGTCACTTCAAAAAGTCCGTCATCAAATACGACCTGTTTCCCGATCATATTACGGAAACCACCGACTGATCTTGAGTTTGTCACCATTCCTAAGATAAACTCGTCCTCAATTACTTCTCCGTCATGAGTCACCTTAATTCTATAAGACGGTACATTAAACAGCCTCTTGGTTCCCTCAAGAACATACGCAAGATGCCCCAGCAGATTCTTCATTTCCTGTTTTGTCTGATAAGAGACATCTGTGAAAAGTCCAAATGCTGCAATGTATACAAACACATCCTCATTAAACCTTCCCACATCACAGGAGAATTTTGCCCCGTTGACTGCATTATCTGCAGCTCGCAAAAGATCCTTCGGAATATGAAGGCTATTTGCAAAATCGTTCGTTGTTCCCGTAGGAATATAGCCGATCGGCTCTCTTTCTTCCCTCTTCATCATTCCGGTAACAACTTCATCCAATGTTCCGTCACCACCGCTGCATACGATCAGCTCATAGTCTTCTGAATGATATTCCAGTATCTTTTTATACGCATCCTGATAAGCCTGCGTCGGATAAATCGTCACCTCATATCCTGCTTTTACAAATATATCCACAATATCAGAAATCTTTGGTTTTAATAGTCCTTTTCCAGCATGTGGATTATAAATAAATAATAATCTTTTCATTCTCTGTCATCTCCTATTATTACGAAAGAAGGGCATATATTATGCCCTCCTTATTCCCATCAACTTCTATATCCTTTTATTATTTATTAGCAACTAAAAATGCTTCTACGCCATTTACAGCCTGTTCCTCATCTTCCCCTTCAGCCTCGACAGTAAGGCTTTCTCCGGTACAAAGTTCTAAGCTCATCATACCCATGATACTTTTTGCATTGATCTTCTTATCATTCATTTCAATAAAGATCCGGCTCTTGTACTGACTTGCTTCCTGTACAAGATGAGCAATTGGACGCATTTCCATATCCATACTGTTTCGAATAGTAACCGGTTTTCTAACCATAATACTTCCTCCTTATTGTGCCCTTAACTTCTCTGCAATTTCACTTAACCTTCGCAGCCTGTGATTCACGCCTGATTTTCCCACAGGATGTTCAAGCAATCCTCCCAGTTCTTTCAACGCCACTTCCGGATTCTCAAGACGTGTAAGGGCAACGTCTCTTAAACCATCCGGTAATTTATCAAACCCCAGCGTATCCCGTATATACACAATATCTTCAAGCTGCCGCACTGCTGCCGAAACGGTCTTGTTAATATTGGCTGTCTCGCAGTTCACTTTCCGGTTCACGGCGTTTCTCATCTCCTTGAAAATCCGCACGTTTTCCAGTTTCATCAACGCCACATGAGCTTCCATCACATTTAGTATATCTACAATATGCGCGCCTTCTTTTAAATATACAACATAATTTTTCTTACGCTGCACAACCTTGGCACTCACATCGAAACTATTCATGATTTCCTGCAGACTCTCCGCTGTTCCTTCCGAACTGCATACAATTTCAAAATGATATGCCTTTCTCGGATCACTCATAGAGCCTGCCGCTATAAAGGCTCCTCTTATGTAAGCCCGCTTACAGCAAACTGCCTGAACGCTTGCGTTCTTAACTGCCATAAGCTCCTCTCCTTTAAAATACAGCGAATAATTCCAGCTGTCTTTTATCGGATTATGGCGAACTACGATATTCGTATCTATATTAAACGTTTTTTTCATTAATGTAAAGCATTTTCTTGCAACTGGAAGATTTTCCGTATGAAAAGCCAACAGGCATTCACCATGCCTATCCTCTGAAAATTCTCCGCACACATGGGCGATCGCTGACAGCTCTGCAAGGTTGCAATGTCTTGCCTTCGCGTAATGTTCACATAATTCTTGTTTGATCTCTCCTGAAAACGACATCTTTTCCCTACCTCGCCTTGGTCACTGCATCTTTCTCGATATCACGATGTTCAATGCGGACACCGTACTGTTCCTGGCAATTGATCGCCTCATAAAGTGCATTTGCCAATGTCACTGACCGGTGTTTGCCTCCGGTACAGCCGATCGCAATCACAAGCTGAGTCTTTCCTTCTGCAATATAATTTGGAATAAGAAATTCTACCATGTCAACAAGCTTCTTCAGAAATTCTACCGCCTTTTCATTGTCCATGACATAGTCTCTCACTCCCTTGTCATTTCCGCTCTGGGGACGGAGTTCTTCTATATAATAAGGATTCGGAAGGAAACGAACATCAAACACAAGATCCGCATCGCTTGGAATTCCATACTTGAATCCAAACGACAACACCGTCACATAGAGATTCTTATATTCTTTATTTTCCACAAAGACTTTGCTCAACTGCCTTTTCAGCTCTCTTGTTAACATATGACTGGTATCAATAAGATAGTCCGCTTTATCTTTTAAATATTGAAGTTCTTTTCGCTCTTTTTTGATTCCTTTATCGACACGTTCCTGATTACCTGACAGCGGATGGAATCTTCTTGTCTCTTTATAGCGTTTGATCAACACATCGTCACTGGCCTCAAGGAACAGAATCTCATATTCAAACTTCCTCTCATCCAGATCTTTCAGTACTTTCTCAAGCTCTTTAAAGCTGTGTCCGCTTCGAATATCAACACCGAGAACTGTTTTATTCATTTCTGCCCCCGGCGTGTGAAGGGAGTCTGCCAAAATTGGGATCAATGGTACCGGAAGATTATCCACACAGAAATATCCCATATCTTCCATCATTTTAAGCGCTGTACTTTTTCCTGCTCCCGACATTCCAGTCACAATTACAAATCTCATTTTAGAATTCTCCTAATCTCTTCACTTCCGTTTCCAGCCTTACGCCGAACTTTTCTTCTACTCTATCCTGCACCTGACGGATTAACTCTGCAATATCTGCCGCAGTCGCTTGATCTTTGTTGATCACAAAACCGCAATGTTTTTCAGAAACCTGCGCGCCTCCTACTTGAAATCCCTGAAGACCGGATTCCTGAATCAGCTTACCGGCAAAATATCCTTCCGGTCTTTTAAATGTACTTCCGGCACTTGGGTACTCCAACGGCTGTTTTGTTGTTCTTCTTTCTTTTAAGTCGTCCATCACTGCTTTGATTTCTTCCGCATCTCCTGCTTTAAGCTCAATCTCCGCCTCAAGTACAATATAGTCCTTCTTTGCGATAATGCTTGTTCGATATCCCAATTCCAGCTCGTTTTTCTGCAGCGTGATCCTCTCGCCTTCTCTGGTCAATACGGTCACACTCTTCAGCACATCTTTCATTTCTCCACCGTACGCACCGGCATTCATCACGCAGGCTCCGCCCAATGTTCCCGGAATTCCCGCTGCGAACTCAAACCCTGTCAGCTTCTCTTCCAACGCACGGTTGGCAACTGCCGAAAGCAATGCGCCTGCCTGTGCCCTGATCACATTACCTTCACATTGAATATCATTTAACTGACGGAACAGTTGTATAACAACTCCCCGGTATCCTTGATCTGACACGAGAAGATTACTTCCATTTCCCATAATGTAGCAAGGCATTTCATACTTTGCACAGCATTTCAGCACCCAGCTAAGTTCTTCATAATTCTTTGGCGTCACAAAGAAATCTGCCGAACCTCCCACTCGGAACGTCACGTGATTCTTCATCGGCTCCTCTGGTTTTATCTGATCTTCATCCAGCACTTTTACAAGTGCCTCATAAAATATTTTATTCATAATAGAAAAACGCTCCTTATTATTGCATACTTCAATTCCATGATACATCATACAATAAATATCTCCTAAATTCAACGTACTCTTGCAAATTAAGGGAAAATGCGATATATTATTGACGTATAAACTATTATCATATTTTAGAAAAAAGGAGTGATTTATCATTGGACTCGGGTGACGTCACGCAGCTTATTATTTTAATTATTCTATTAATGCTTTCTGCTTTTTTTTCATCAGCAGAAACTGCACTGACAACAGTTAACAGAATCCGTATCCGCAGCCTTGCTGATGATGAAAGCAAGCGCGCAAAAACAGTTTTAAAAATAACCGATAATTCCGGTAAAATGTTAAGTGCCATATTGATCGGCAACAATATTGTCAATGTAGCAGCCGCCTCTATTACTACAAGTCTGGCTTACAGTCTTGGCGGTTCTGCCGTTGCAATTGCCAACGCGGTAATCACGATTGCAATCCTCTTATTTGGAGAGATCACACCGAAGACTACAGCGACAATCCATGCTGAAAAGCTGGCTCTTATCTACGCACCGATCATTAGTATATTTATGAAGATCATGACACCTGTGATCTTTATCATCAACGGTTTATCCAACGCGGTGCTCCTGCTTCTGCGCATTGATCCGAATGCTAAGAATCAGACAATGACAGAAAACGAGCTCCGTACTATCGTGGATGTCAGCCATGAAGATGGAGTGATCGAATCAGACGAGAAGGAAATGATCTACAATGTGTTTGACTTAGGCGATGCCAAAGCCAAAGACGTCATGGTTCCTCGTGTACATGTAACATTTGCAGACGTAAACACTACTTACGAGGAATTAATTGAAATCTTCCGAGAAGATAAGTTTACAAGACTTCCTATCTTCGAGGACAGTACCGATAACGTCATCGGTACCATTAATATGAAAGACTTGCTGTTATTTGACAATACGAAGGAATTTCATATTCGAGATATCTTAAGAGAAGCTTATTTCACTTATGAATATAAGAATATCTCCGAACTTTTAGTAGAAATGAGAGAAGCTTCCTTTAACATTGCAATCGTTCTTGATGAATATGGTGACACCGCAGGTCTCATTACACTGGAGGATATCCTGGAGGAGATCGTAGGTGAAATTCATGACGAATACGACGAAAATGAAGAAGACTTCATCAAAGAAATCGGCGAACGAGAATATATGATTGAAGGCTCTACGAATTTGGACGACTTAAATGATCGTCTGGATCTTCAGTTGGAATCGGAAGACTACGATTCTCTCGGAGGCTTTATCATTGAACATCTGGACCGCCTTCCGGAAGAAGGGGATTCTATCACTACCGAAGACGGACTTCGCCTTGTGGTGGAATCTTTAGATAAAAACCGAATTGAAAGCGTACACGCTTACTTACCGGAACCGTCTGTCGAGACCGAAGACGATGATTCCGACAATTAAAACAGAAGTTAAAAAGATTTCGACAAACTATCCATATTACAAAAAAGGGACATTCCACACAAGGCAATGTCCCTTTTATTCTACTCCTGCAAAACCAGAGGAATCTCTATGATAACTCTTAAGTAAATATCTAACTGATGATCAACGTATCATACCCGGCTTTGCGAAGGTTTTGTTCCAACCGGACTGCTTCCTCCAAATTATCATATCCGCCTGCCTGAACACTGATAAACGGTCCCGAATCATCAAGGAAGGCCGGAAATCCTCTTCCTTGAAGTTCTTCCATAAGTCGCTGTGCATAGTTCCAATTCCGAAACAGTCCTACCTGCACACGATAATAAGGTTTCGCCCCTTCCGGCTTTAACGTATCTAAAATGCCATCCGCAATCGCCTGCGCAATGGCTTCAAAATTTTCATCGAAGAGCTGATTGTCGGTATCCGAATTAATAAACCCCACTTCTACAAGAACAGCCGGCATCTCTGTCTTCTTAAGGACAACAAGATTCGGCCTTGCTTTCACTCCCAGATTAACAAATCCTATTGTTTCTAATTGCGCATTGATATTCTGCGCCATCTCATATTTGATTCCTGACAGATCATACACCAGACTTTCCACGCCGGACACCTGGTTGTCTGTCGGAAATGAATTCCGATGGATTGACACAAAATAATCCACATCCGCTTCATTTGCTTCCATAGCCTTTTCATAGGGTGTTTCATATACATCTGTTGTTCGTGTATATTCCACATCAATCCCCTGATTCTGTAATATCTCCCCAATTTCCAACGCTAATTTCAAGGTATCATCCTTTTCCCTGCGTCCGTTGTATACAGCCCCCGGATCTCTGGCACCACCGTGTCCTGCATCTAACATAATTGAATAAGGCATTATCCTCACACCTCTTACCTGTTGCTTCTCTTATGTAACATATGCAAGACCTTCCCCGCTTGTTACTGATTTCTACACCATTTTCATCCGGCGCGCCATCATACCTTCAATATCCTTGTAAAAGCTCACCATAGCTTCTTGATAAATCTGCTCCTTCACCACACAATTTTCTACATTGCAAGTTTTGCATCGGTTCTTTTTTTCTCTCTTTAATCGAAAATAAAGACTTCTTAATAAATTCGAATTCTGCGTATTAGCCACATCTAAATACTGTCCCAGCAGCTTCTTGTCTCCCCTCGTAATTGCTGCATCAAAAGCGTGGCGAATTGCCCGTTCAACTCTGGACGACGTCGTATCATGTCTGTGTGCAATATCATTGTATAAAGAACAGATCTTCCCTTCTGGATAGTAAGGATCCGTGTCAAACAATTCAATCGCATCACAAATGTAAGTAAGGCCTTTGGCACTGGCTGGCATTCCAATGCGCAAAAGTACGTCCATTGTATCGTCTCTCATGTTTTTCCTCATTCCTTTCTTTCACGGAAAATATTCCGACTTTTTCCACAAAAAAACAAAAAATAGCTCTTCAACTTTTACATGATTACTCTCATAGTTTACGCTATAATACAATCATTGTCAACAAACATCTTGTAAATATATGTTGATTTTACAAGTTTCTTGTAGTATACTGTTTAAGTAAAGGTGAAACAGGTATTATAATATACAAGGAGATTCTTAATGGAAATTGGTAACAAACTGCGATCCCGTCGAACAGAACTCGGACTCTCTAGAATTGAGCTTGCCGAACAGATTCATGTCACTGCTTCTTCAATCGCAAACTATGAAAATGGAATTAGCTATCCGAAGCCTGATACTCTGATTGCGCTTATACTCGCTCTTAAGATTGATGCAAACTACCTATATCAGGATTATCTTACAAACAACAAGATCAGTGAATATTTCGGTCACGAATTAAGCCCCGATGAGCAGGAAGCTTTATTTAAATACCGAAGACTCAGCGAATCCGGAAAGCAAAATGTACGTCAGACGATTGATGAAGAATACATCAAAAGCACATCTAAAGACTGGGTGGAATTCCCCTGCGCCTTTCCGGGAATGCGAAGAATCAACTCCGGTTTTCTCTTCCCCGAAGAACACAAGCGCATACGATTCCGAAAAAAATATTCCCTTCCCGGCATGGAATATTGTCTGCAAATACAGATTGACCGTTATGAGCCTGTATTTAAGAAATACGATATCGTTGCTCTCAATCATAAATCGGCAAAGCACAATGAAATCGGTCTTTTTCGTCTAAATAACGTATATTACCTGCGCATAATGCACAACGCCAATGGCATTCGCCGCCTTCGCTCTCTAAATGCGAATGATACAGATGTTGACATTCGTCCGGAGGATAATTTTGAATGTCTAGGAACAATCATCGGACGAATCTATGGCACATATGAACTTATTTCCTGCAAGGAAGACAAAGAAAAGACTCCGTGGATCTAATGTACCGACCCCCAAAAGTTAGACTTTTGGGG
>UMET01014001.1_pt1 | contig 25244 bp, 20 predicted proteins | sample 1964821 | NCBI WGS metagenome assembly UMET01 (sample SAMEA4836027, study PRJEB28245) | human gut metagenome | biome: gut microbiome; material: fecal sample | place: Denmark | collected 2008
GATCCTTAGGACAAGGAAAGAGGAAGCGAAAGAAGCGGCAGCAAAAATAGAACAACAGAATAGGGAAAAGAGTGCAAAAGAAAATATAGAACAGGAAGAGAAAAACGAGACGCCAGAAGAACGTTTGGCTCGTGTGAAAGAGGACGCCGGAAGAAAAGGATATCCAAAAGGGGTGATAGAGCTTCTGGATAAAAATGAAGAGACGATAGATTTTGTGGAGGATTATGAGGAGAAAAAAGATCTTCCGGCGGCAGAGACGTTGGATGCAGTGACGCAGGGAGAGATTCCGCTTCTGATTCAATGGGATGAACGCTGGGGATATGCCCCTTACGGAAATAGCATTGTTGCAGTGAGTGGATGCGGGCCAACCTGTATGGCTATGGTGGCAGCCGGACTTACCGGAGATGTGACGGCGACACCGGCGAAGCTTGCAGCCTATGGGACAGAGAATGGATATCTGGACGAGGAGAATAATACGTATTGGAAATTTATGAGCGAAGCAGGAAAAAACTGGGGCTTATCCTGCTATGAAAGTGATATGACCCAAGCTCAGATTATGTCGGAACTGCAGGCAGGACACCCGGTCATCTGTAGTGTAGGACCGGGAGATTTTACACAAAATGGTCACTTTATCGTTCTTGTAGGATGTGAAGAAGGAAAGATAAAAGTAAACGACCCGTTTAGCAGAACAACAAGCAGCCAGCTGTGGGATTTTGAGAGAATTAAGCAGCAGTCAAAAGCAATGTGGGTGTATTCTATATAGGATAGAAGGAAGACTATAGCGGAAGAAGTTAATAATGATGTATGGATGTTACCATCGGTGGACGATAGGAGTGAGCTTTGTCCGCCGGTGGTAAATTTTTTTGAAAAAATTAGCACTCACCTCTTGGCTCGTTTGGGGTGGTTTTGTCCTGTGGTATCAGAGCCCGTAAAGCCTTATTTTACAAGGTTTTTGCGGGTTCTTACTTTTTGTCTGGGAGCGTCAAAAATCGTCATTTTTTGCGAAAATGGTGTAGTAAATGGTGTAGTAAAAGAGCCGTGAGTGATGTGACAAGAGAGTGGAAATAAGAGATAGAAAAAGGGATAAAGATTTGATAAAATTAAAATTGTTGAAGATAGATTTGAAAATTTTTAAAAATACCAAGGAGAAAAGAGACAGAAGAAGGCTTTATAATAAAGAGCAAGTTATAGGGCATATATAGATTTGAGATCAAGGATGGGAAAAACAATAACCAAAATAACTGTACTAGAGGGAGTGGCGTATGGCAAAAGATGACTATCATTTTGAACGATTAACACCAATTAATGATATTGAGCTGAAAGTATATGAAGATGCAATCAATTATGTATTTGAGAACCAGGATATAAAGAATGTAGCTATTTCGGGTGCATATAGTGCGGGTAAAAGCAGCGTTTTGGAGTCATACAAGAAGAAACATAGTGGGTTACAGTTTTTACATATTTCTCTTGCACATTTTCAATCTCCAGATTTAGAAGAAGAAACAAAGGATGCTAACAAAAATGATCATGAGGAAAATGAAGGAGTTAAAGAATCTGTATTAGAGGGAAAAATATTGAATCAACTGATACACCAAATACCTTCTGATAAAATTCCTCAAACTAATTTTAGAGTTAAGAGAAAAATAAATCGATCGGATATTTCGAAAAGCACAGTAATAATATTTATGTTAATGCTTATGATACTATATTTCATTTTTTTTAAATTCTGGAAAAAATATGTGTTATCACTGCCGGACAATATATTGAAATCGATTTTATCGTGGTCCATTAGTCAATATAGCCTGCTGATCAGTGGGATAATCTTGACCATACTATTAGGGACCGTGATTTATGGAGTGGTAAAAATACAGAAGAATAAAAATGTATTCCGGAAATTGAATCTTCAAGGGAATGAGATTGAGATATTTGAAGAGAGCAATGATTCATATTTTGACAAATATCTTAATGAAGTGTTGTATTTGTTTGAGAATGCAGAGGTTGATGCGATTGTTTTTGAAGATATGGACCGTTTCAATGTAAATAGCATATTTGAGCGACTGCGAGAGGTAAATACTCTTGTGAATATCCGGTTACAAAAGGATGATAAAAAAATTATACGTTTTTTCTATTTGCTGCGTGATGACATTTTTGTATCAAAAGATAGAACAAAGTTTTTCGACTATATCATTCCTGTTGTACCTGTTTTAGACAGTTCCAATTCCTATGATCAATTTCTTGATCTCTTAAAAATCGGCGGGATTTTAGAACTCTTTGATATGAATTTTTTACAGGGATTATCATTATATATTGATGATATGCGTCTGTTAAAAAATATTTATAATGAATTCGTGATTTATTATAACCGTATAAATACGACCGAATTGGATTGTAATAAAATGCTTGCCATGATTACATATAAAAATTTATTTCCACGTGATTTCAGCGAATTACAGTTGAATCAGGGATTTGTGTACTCTTTGTTTGATAAGAAAGATGAATTTATAAAAAATGAATTAGAAGAAATAGAAAATCAACAGGAAGATGCACAGAAGTCTATAGATGAATTAAAAACAGAATCCCTTGTTGAAATCCGAGAGTTGGGTGCTGCTATTGCATATAAGTATTTAAGGAATTACAATTGGTATTCATACAGTGATGATGATTTAGATGACTTTATAATGCGAAATTTAAATGGAGATCGTTTAAAAGAATATGTGCATCGTAAAAAAATCATAGAGGATAGATCATCGGGGCGTATTTCTCAATTAGAAGAGCAGATATGGAATTTAGAAAAGCAAAAAAGTATTATAAAAAATAAACAGCTTTGCAAAATAATTAACCGCAAAAATTTAAATACAATTTTTAGTATTACAAGCACAAATGAAATTGGGATTGTTAGAGAATTTAAGGAAATAAAAAGCAGCGAGTATTTTGATCTCTTAAAATATCTTATCCGTAATGGGTATATTGATGAAACCTATAGCGATTATATGACATATTTTTATGAAAATAGCCTGAGTCGTGTGGATAAAATTTTCTTGCGTAGTATTTCAGACAGCAGGGCAAAAGAGTATACATACCGTTTGAAAAATCCTAAATTAGTGGTTTCAAGGCTCAAAATTGTGGATTTTGATCAAGAAGAGACTTTAAACTTTGACTTGTTTGCTTATCTGTTAAAGACACCGGATGAAGTGGAATACTTAAATAGATTTATAGATCAGCTTAAAAACACAAATAATTATAAATTTGTCGGGACTTTTTTTGACACTCGAACAGCGTTACCTGAGTTTGTTCGAAATCTTAATATCAGATGGCCAGAGATGCTAGCAGAGGCTATTTATGAAAAAAAGTTATCAGAGAAACAGGTATGGAAATATTCTATTTACACATTGTGTTATTCGGAAAGAGATACAATCTGCTTGATGAATCAGGATAATGCCATTAGTGATTATATATCAAATGAGCGGAATTATCTTTCGATTAATGATGATGTGTATATTGATAAACTTATTGCTGGATTTAAACTCTTGGAAGTGAAATTTAAAGGTATTGACTATGATAAGTCTAATAAGGTTTTATTTCAAAGAATCTATGAAGAGTCGCTATATATGATAAATAGTGAAAATATTCAGCTTATGCTGCGCAAAATATGTGGAATCGAAGATCAGGAGGAAATTCTGCATAAAAATTATTCAATTTTATGTTCCATATCAGACTCTGAAATCACTCAATATATTGAAAAGAACATAACACAATACATTGAAGTGATGTTGCAAATGTGTAAAGGCTACATTATAGATGATGAGCCGGCTGCATTATCTATATTAAATAATTTTAATATTACAAAAGAACAAAACGAGAAGTATATTCAGTTCTTAGAAACTGCTATTTCTCAGATCGAACAGGTTGAAGATTCGTCTTTATGGGGAATATTATTAGATAATGATTTAGTGGACTATTCGGAGGAAAACATTATTGCTTACTTTGAAAAGTTGCAAGGTGCAGAGATAGACCATACTTTGGTTTCTTTTATCAATCGTCACGATACGATTCTTGATTTTTCAGGTTATGATTGTATAGAGGGATCTAAAGAACAGATGTTTATAAGTTTTATATCATGTAATGATATTGAGAATACTAGATATGAAAAACTTCTATCATCTTTTAAATTAGAACTTAAAGAGTTTTCTACCTCACGAATTTCAGACGAAAAGATTGATATTCTGATAAAGATATCTATCATTCCAATGACAAAAGTAAATTTGGTGTTTATGCGTAATGAATACTCGGATCATGTACTAAGTTTTATTAATGTAAATATCAATCAGTATGTGAATATTATGGATGATGAGATTTTTTCTCTTCAAGAATTACTGGAAGTGCTAAAATGGGAGGTTAGTGATGAGATAAAAATTCAGCTTATGTCTTTTACAAAACAGAAAATTTCTATAATGAACGACTGCTATTCAACCAAAGTATGTACATACATTCTTGATAATAATTATTTGAAATCCGATTTGCCGGAATTGCTACAGTCATATGATAATTGGGATAAAGAAATGCGGGATAAGATATATGCTTTAGCATTAACATATCTCTCTGATATAATAGCAGATCCTCAAAATGTCTCTTCTCAATTGAAAAACAGATTGCTGTACTCTAGGGAACTGAATAATGAGAGTAGAATTGACTTGCTGATAGCAATGCTATCTGACTTGGACATGGAATATGTAAAGACCCTATTAGCAGAATGGGGATTATTTGATTATATTAAAATTTTCGATAACCGTAGCCGTCCAAGATTTATAATTAACTCTACTAATAAGAAAATATTAGATGCGTTTAGAGAAAAAGGATGGATTGAACGTTATGAAGAAGATGCGAATAAAGCTGGTTTTTATAAAATAAAAAAAAGAAAAGGTTTAAGACAATTGCCTAAAGAGTTATTGTAATTCAAATTATAAATCAAAAGAAGTATTAGTAATGGGTTTAGAGTTGTCAAGCATTTCAATAGCATGAGAAGGTTAGATATGTAATAAAAATGTTTATTTAGTTAAAATCCTTTTAAAGAATAAGGAATGATCTATAGTTACTATTAGGAGGAGCTGTTATTTAGAGGAAAAATGAAATTTAAGTATTATTATGCTGTAACAATCGAAAGATTAGTAATTTAGGAGGTACATAATGGCACAATTTGATTGGGTAAATTTTTATAAGGCTTTCGCTATAGCCTTACTTAATTACAAAGACAAACGTTCTGATTTGATTGAAATCATTAAAAAGGTTTACGAAGAGATTGATATTAATCTGCCCACACTGGAGCGAGACAATCAGATTGTGGACATAGATCCCTTTACCGTATTTGGTTTGTTTAATAAGAGCAAATTAAAGGAATCAAATAGGGTAAAAATTATTACGGCGTTTGCAAAGGAATTTTCTGTTGATGCGGCAATTCCTACCTCTTTTGATGCTGTCCCCGTGTTAAATAACCAGAACGCTACATTTTATTACTGGACAGGAGATAGAGGCCCAGACGATATTGATCATCTCTGGGATCTCTTTGAGAGTGCATTGGAATATGCGAAGACTCCATCAGATGATAAGAGACAGGTGGTTTCAAAATACTTTGATCTTGCTATTAATTTGAAGGGTAATGGAAATAGTAAAATCACTATGGGGTTATACTGGATTGCTCCAGATGTATTTCTAAATCTTGACAGTCGAAATACTTGGTATATCTATGAGTCTGGAAAGATCCCGTCTGATGTTGTCGATTCTCTCCCTCGGATTGAACAAAAGATCTCGGCAGATAAATATTTTGAAATTGCAGAAAAACTTCAAAGTTATTTACAGAGTGATCGAACAACTCTAAAGGATTTTAAGGAACTTTCATTTGAGGCATGGAAGTATTCTGAACAGGTAAATCAGGAGGAAAGAGCAGCAAAAGTTCAAAGCCAGCGTGACGACAAAGGAAGTGCGCTTGCGGATGAAGATGTGGATACCGTTCATTACTGGATTTATTCTCCTGGTGACAGTGCATGTAAGTGGGACGAGTTTTATAAGACTGGTATTATGGCAATTGGTTGGGGAGAGATTGGAGACCTGAAAGTATTTGCCAGTAAAGAAGATATGAAAAAGAAAATGAAGGAGACATATGATCCTTCACGTCATTATAAAAATGTGGCCCTTGCTACCTGGCAGTTTACAAATGAAATGAAACCAGGAGATGTCGTTTTTGCAAAAAAAGGTATGCACCAAATCATTGGCAGAGGTGTTGTGAAATCAGATTATATTTTTGATGACAGTGTGGAAGATGAATTCAAAAATATACGAAGGATCGATTGGACGGATAAAGGAGAATGGCCACATCCTGGTCAAGCTGTCATGAAGACATTGACAGATATTACGGCATATACGGATTATGTTGAGCAGCTGAATGCGCTATTTGAGACAGAGGATGATGGTGACGAGACGGAAGAAGATGATTCTAAATTTCCAATATATACGAAAGAAGATTTCCTGCATGGAAAGGAAGACGGCAAGGATCGAGTCTTTATGAGTGAGGATGATTATAATACACTGGTAGGGCTTGTTAAAAATAAGAAAAATGTAATTCTTCAGGGGGCTCCGGGAGTCGGAAAGACATTTGTTGCAAAGCGACTTGCATATTCTATGATGGGAAAGAAGAATCCGAATCGAGTGATGCTGATTCAGTTTCATCAGAGTTATTCTTATGAGGATTTTATAGAAGGATTTCGTCCGGTTTCGTCCGGAGGATTTGAGATCAAAAAGGGATCATTCTATAACTTTTGTAAAAAGGCCCAGTATGATCCGGAGCATGAGTATTTCTTTATTATTGATGAGATTAACCGTGGAAATTTGAGTAAGATTTTCGGAGAATTATTCATGCTCATTGAGAATGATAAGCGTGGAAATGAATTGCAGCTGCTTTACTCTGATGAGAAATTTTTTGTACCAAAGAATGTATATATCATTGGAATGATGAATACTGCAGATCGGAGTTTGGCAATGCTGGATTATGCTCTGCGCAGAAGGTTTGCGTTCTTTGATATGAAACCAGGATTTGATACAGAGGGATTCTTTGAGTATAGAAAGAAGTTGGCCAATAAAAAGTTTGACAAACTCATTACTACAGTTGAAAACCTTAATAAAGTGATTTCAACAGATGATTCTCTTGGGGAAGGATTTTGTATTGGACACAGCTATTTTTGTAATCTGGATCAAGTATCAGATAAGACGTTGTCTGATATTGTTGAGTACGAGCTGATTCCAATGCTAAAAGAATACTGGTTTGACGAACTGCTGAAAGTACAAGAATGGACAAATAATCTCAGGAGTGCTGTGAAGTGATACCTATACAGAATATTTATTATATGCTTTCTTATGCCTTTCAGGTGCTAAATGAACAGGGATATAGGAAGATTTCTACAGAACAATTTCATAATGTGGCTGATCTGTGTGCGGCGATTTTGATTAAAGGGATTTCATCACAGCTAAAACGAGGACTTGGACAGGAATATGTTTCAAAGACAGAAACCTTATCTGCATTAAGAGGAAGAATTGATGTGTCAGAATCAATTAAAACGATGACCATGCTCAAAAACCAGATGGTTTGTACCTATGATGAGTTTTCTGTGAATTCAAGGATGAACCAGATAATCAAGGCTACGGTTAAGCTGTTGATGTATGCCAATATCTCCAAAGAGCGGAAAAAAGAATTAAAGAACCAGATGCTTTTTTTCAGTGAAGTTACGGAGATAGATCTAAATACCATTGACTGGAATATTCGATATAACAGAAACAATCAGACATACAGAATGCTGATATCTATTTGTTATCTGGTGGTAAAAGGTCTGCTGCAGACAAAGAGTGATGGAACTGTCCGCCTTATGGATTTCCTGGATGAGCAGAGGATGTGTCGTTTATATGAGAAGTTCATATTGGAATATTATCGAAAGGAACATCCTGGAATTACGGCAAATGCGTCTCAGATCTCCTGGCAGTTGGATAATGATATGAGCGATATGCTGCCGATTATGCAGACGGATATTATGTTGAGTCGAGGTGACAGTATTCTGATAATTGATGCAAAGTATTATTCTCATATAATGCAGTCACAGTTTGATACATATAGCATACATTCCGGGAATTTGTATCAGATTTTTACTTATGTGAAAAATAAGGAAGTAGAATTTGCTGATAAGCCCCATGTGGTTTCAGGCATGTTATTATATGCAAAGACAGATGAAACACTACCTCCAAATCAAACCTATCAGATGAGTGGAAATAAGATCAGTGTGAAAACGTTGGATCTTGACTGTGATTTTGAGAAGATTGCGGAACAATTGGATGCAATAGTGGAAGAATTTTTTGGATAGAGAAAAGCTGTCAGTATTTGTTTTGGAGAAAAAATATGATAGATACAAGTAAATCAAAATCTGATGAACAACAAAAAGCTGAAATTATCATAGGGGATTGTGTTGAGGAATATCTGGCTTGTCCTTTGAAAAGAAATGAGAGAATAGTTCTTACTGAGGGAGTACATATTGTGCCGGACTTATATTCAGAACAGGATAGAATTGTGGGCGAAATATTTGCTCATATCGGTTCTCTTAAGATCGGTCAGCAACACAAGATATCGCAGGATATTTTGAAAATGTTATTATTGGAAAAGACAAAAGGTATCAAATATAGAAAGATGCTTGTTATTGTTGATGACAAAATGGAAGAATATCTTAAAGGAAAATCGTTTATTGCTGAGAGTATCAGACAATTTGGCATAGAGATAAAGAAAATTGATCTTTTGGATGAAACATATGAAGCTGTTTTGAATGCACAAAGACGACAAGTGATGGTAAATGAATTTGATATGCGAAAATACAGTGAAAAATAGTTCCATTCATTTAGTTGAAATTAACAAAAAGTTGTAAAATCGTAATTTCTGCAATATAATATAATAGGTTTATTTTAAGCATTATATTTTTATTTTGTTCAAAAAGTAAGTTTACGAAACAGTGAAAAGAGATGCCTTGTGGTTGAGATTGTGGGTACTAACAAATTGCTGAATATAAATGAAGAAAGAAAAGCGGGGGAGAATATGAATAAAAAAGGAATGTCTGAGCAAGATATAAGAACAAAATATATAACGCCCGCAATTCTGGCGGCTGGTTGGAATCGAAACTTGCAAATTAGAGAGGAAGTTTCTTTTACAAAAGGTAAGATCACAGTACGCAGAAAAATTGTGAAGCGTGGAGAGCGAAAACGCGCAGATTATATTTTGTATTGGAAGCCGAACATTCCACTTGCAATCGTGGAAGCAAAAGACAATAACCACAATATTGCGGATGGTATGGAGCAGGCTTTAAATTATGCCGAGATTTTGGACATCCCCTTTGTGTTCACATCTAACGGCGATGGATTTTCTTTTTATGATAAGACAGCTGAACATGATGTTCAGATAGAATTGACTTTGGATCAGTTCCCTTCTCCGGAAAAATTGTGGGATCGTTATAAGAAATTTAAGGGCATCACAGAGGCAAGTGAAAAAGTCGTAGCACAGGATTATTACTATAATCCCAATGACGATAGAAAGCCCCGATACTATCAATGTAATGCGATTAACCGGGCTGTTGAAGCAGTTGCTAATGGACAAAATCGATTGTTGTTAACGATGGCAACTGGTACAGGTAAGACCTATACAGCATTTCAGATTATTTATAGGCTTTGGAAATCTCGCATGAAAAAAAGAATTTTATTTTTGGCGGATCGGAATGTACTTGTAGATGACCCCATGCGTAAAGATTTTAAGTTCTTTAACGCTGATAGCAACAATCGGAAAATGACCAAGATTCGCGACAAGAAAGTGGACAAAGCTTACGAGGTCTATTTTGCAATTTATCAGGGAGTGACGGGGCAAGTAGGGTTTGCAGATACATATAAAAAGTTTTCTCCAGACTTTTTTGATCTGATTATCGTAGACGAATGTCATCGTGGCAGTGCAAAAGACGATTCTGCTTGGAGAAAAATTCTGGAATACTTTAAGAACGCTACGCAGATTGGTATGACGGCCACGCCCAAGGAAACAAAGGACACCTCCAATATAGAGTATTTTGGAGAACCAATTTATACCTATACTCTGCGTCAGGGTATTGAAGATGGTTTTCTTGCACCATATAAAGTTGTACGTGTGGGAATTGACAAGGACTTAGAAGGTTACCGTCCCACAAAAGGTAAAAGGGATAAGTATGGGATTGAAATTGAAGATCGAGAATACAATATCAAGGATTATGACAAAAATCTGGTTCTCGAAAAGCGCACAGAGCTTGTGGCAAAACGAGTATCGGATTTCTTGAAGAGAAATAATTCTCGTTTCGCTAAGACAATCTTTTTTTGTGTTGATATTGACCATGCTGCCCGAATGGCTCAGGCGCTCAGAAACGAGAACGGAGATCTGGTAAAGCAGAATTCCAAGTATGTGGTACAGATGACCAGCGGTAGTGAGGGCGTCAAAGAGTTGGAAAACTTTATGACCGCAGATGAGCAGTATCCTGTTTTGGTGACTACAAGCAAATTGCTGACAACAGGTGTAGATGCAGATACTGTGAAGTTCATCGTTTTGGACAGTAATATTAACAGCATGACGGAATTCAAACAGATTATAGGTCGGGGAACAAGAATCAATGAAGAATATGACAAGCTTTATTTTACTATTATTGATTTCCGAAATGTAACCAAGTTATTTGCTGATAAGGATTTTGACGGTGATCCGGTGAAAGTCAAAGAAACTGACGGAGACATTCCTACGGAAGAAACCGAAGCACTTTTAACCGAAGATATTCCACAAGATGAGGTGCCTAAAGAAGAAGGACAGGAGGTTCAGTCGGATGTTACTTTCGATCCGGATGATGATGCCAAAAAACGGGTGAAATATTATGTCAATGACGTGCCGGTGTCCATTATCAACGAGCGGGTGCAGTATTTGGACGCGGATGGCAAGTTAATTACAGAGAGCCTTGTGGATTACACCAGAAAGAATATTCGCAAGGAGTATGCTACTCTGGATGATTTTTTGCAGCGGTGGAATGGCACACAGAAGAAAACGGCTATTGTTGAAGAACTGGAGCAAAAGGGGATTTTCTTTGAAGAACTGCGGGAAGAAATCTCTAAGGATTTGGATCCCTTTGACCTTATTTGCCACATAGCCTTTGATATGCCACCGCTGACACGAAAAGAGCGGGCTAACAATGTGAAAAAGCGTGGCTATTTTGGAAAGTACAACGAGGTTGCGAAACAGGTTTTAGAAGCGTTGCTGGACAAATATGCAGACGAAGGGCTGGCCAATCTTGAAAGTATGGAAGTTTTGAAAGTACCTGATGTCGCCCGATTTGGCACGCCTGTAGAAATACTGAAATGCTTTGGCAACAAGAAAAAATTTATGGAAGCTATTGTAGAACTGGAAAACGAATTATATGTAGCGTAAGGGAGAACGGTGTGGAAGTAAAAGATACTATCAATATTGTGGCGATTATTTTGTCACCTATAATTGCTGTTTTAGTTACGATTTATTTGCAAAACAGATCAGATAAAAAGAAAGAAAAAATAGCTATAATTAAGTCTTTATTGAGTACAGGACATTATCTATATAGTGATGAAATAATCCGATCTTATAACTTGATTGATATAGTTTTTAAAGATGACAAAAATGTTCGTGCAAAGTGGAAATTGTATTATGAGGCACTTTGCAACGATTCTTTACAATACCAAGTAAGACTGGATAAGAAGCTTGACTTAATTTTGGCAATGTGTAAGTCGGTAAATTATAAAAATATTACTGCACAGGATTTGCAGAGAGTATATGTGCCAAAGGGATTCGCTGAGGATGGTGAGAAGCAACGGAAATATACAGAGATGCAATATCAAGGCATGGAGCTGTTAATGCAGATGCTTCAAAAGCAGGCAGTAGAAATGGAGAATAAATAATGAGTATTTCAACTACAATCAAATCAGTACAGGATATCATGCGACAGGATGCCGGTGTAGATGGCGACGCACAGAGAATATCACAGCTTGTATGGATGTTGTTCCTAAAGGTGTTTGACTCCAAGGAAAAGGAGTGGGATGCATTATCGGATGACTATACATATATTATCCCTGACGGCTTGCGTTGGTCTGATTGGGCTGAAGATGACGAAGGTATCACCGGCGACGAACTGATTGACTTTATAAACAATACGCTGTTCAAGACTTTTAAGGATTGGCAGTTGACAGAAGCCAGTGATCCGAAAGCAGTTTTAGTGAAGTCTCTGTTTGAGGATAGCTATAACTACATGAAGTCCGGAACACTGATGCGCAGCGTTATCAATAAACTCAATGAGATTGACTTTGATAAGGCATCTGACCGCCATTTATTCAACGACATTTACGAGAATATCCTGAAGGACTTACAGAGTGCTGGAAACTCTGGCGAATATTATACCCCTCGTCCCGTTACGCAGTTTATGGTGGACATGGTTAATCCGCAGCTTGGCGAGCAAGTACTGGATTTTGCCTGTGGCACTGGCGGGTTCCTTGTCTGTGCGCTGGAACATTTGCGTAAGCAGGTTCGTAACATTGATGACGAAGCACAGCTGCAGAAATCTATTTTAGGCGTAGAGAAAAAACCGCTTCCTCATATGCTCTGTACTACAAATTTAATTCTTCACAACATTGATAATCCACAAATTAAGCATGATAACTCATTGGCTTATCCGGTCAAAGATATTAAGCCCAAAGACAGAGTTGACATTGTCCTGACCAATCCACCTTTTGGCGGCATTGAAGAGGACGGAATAGAGGACAATTTTCCTGTAAACTATAAGACAAAGGAAACGGCAGACTTGTTCTTGGTGCTACTGATGTACAAACTGAATCAGACCGGCAGAGCGGCAATTGTTCTTCCGGACGGATTTTTGTTTGGTGAAGGCGTCAAAACCGCGATTAAGGAAAAATTGCTGAGTGAGTTTAATCTCCATACGATTGTTCGGCTTCCCAATGGAGTTTTTGCTCCCTATACCGGCATTAACACAAACTTGCTTTTTCTGGAGCGTGGAACAACACAGGAAATCTGGTTTTACGAACATCAGCTTCCGAAAGGGTATAAGAACTACACAAAGACAAAGCCAATTAAGTTAGAAGAGTTTGAAGCGGAAAAGGCGTGGTGGAATGCCCGGAAAGAAACAGACTGTGCATGGAAAGTTAGTATCGATGAGGTTAAAGCTCGAGGATATAATCTTGACTTCAAAAATCCTTCTACGGAGTTAGAGCAAAGCATCCCTTCTCCGGAAGAGGTAATCAGAAAAACTTCCGATTGTCTCACAAGGAGCAGACAAATTCTGCTGGAAATAGAGGAATTGTTAAAATGAAAAATTTATCTTTTCCAACAGTGAAATTAGGAAACTTTATTCGTGAAGTAAAAGAAAAAGTAAAAAACTTAGACCTATCTCAAGATAATTTTACTGTTTATGGAGTGACAAATACAGACGGTATTACTGTTACAAATAACAGAGCAAGTGATGATTTGGGTAACTATACCGTTTTAAGAGAAAATCAGTTCGCGTATAATCCGTATCGAGTTAATGTCGGATCCATTGGTTTATCTTCACCAGGTACTTTTGGGGCTGTAAGTCCTGCCTATGTTGTGTTTGAAACGAACGGGCAGATCAGCAATGAGTTTTTACTGTATTACCTAAAAAGTACGTTGGGAATCAATTTAATCAAATGGTATGGAAATCGTGGTGGCGTGCGTTCCGCATTGCGGTTTTCTGATCTAAAAAAGATTGATTTTCCCGATATTTCCTTGGAGCAGCAAAATAAGCTTTTGATAAAAATTAAAAAGCTTGATGAATTGCTCTGTGAACTGTATAAGAACTTGTCTGCTGATAAGATTGAAATCCTTCGTCAATCTATCTTGCAGCAAGCGGTAGAAGGTAAACTCTGTGAGCAGGACCCCAATGATGAACCAGCCAGTGTGCTTTTGGAAAAAATCAAAGACGAAAAAGAGCGTTTAGTTGCCAAGAAAAAAATCAAAAAGCAGAAGCTACTGCCTCCTATCAGCGAAAAGGAAAAACCTTTTGATCTGCCGAAAGGCTGGATATGGTGTAGATTAGGGGAACTTTTAACTGATTTGAAATATGGTACTTCAGTGCCGTGTAGTTACGAAGTAAATGGAGTACCTGTTCTTCGAATTCCAAACATCAATACAGAGAGAAATTGTATTGACTTAAACGATTTAAAATTTGCAGCTCTTTCTGAAAAAGAGACTTCGGATTTGTCCTTAAAAAACAATGATATTTTGCTTATTCGGTCAAATGGAAGTGCAACTTTGGTAGGACGATTCGCATTGGTAGAGGATGATTATGAAACGTTGTGCTATGCCGGTTACTTGATGCGTATAAGGACACTGTATGTTAATAATAAGTATTTGAACATTATTTCGAATGCAAGATATTTTAGACAACTGATTGAAGTGCCAATAAGAACTACTACTGGGGTAAAGAACATAAATGCTTCAGAAGTATCTCGCTTGCTGATCGCTTTACCGCCATTACAAGAGCAAGAGCGAATAGTTGCAAAATTTGAATTACTAAACACTTTATGCAATGAGCTTGAGGGAACAGTTTCTAATGCCAATAAGTATGCTTCTCAACTTATGGAAGCGGTCTTGCAGGAAGCGATTAGTTTGCAGGAAGCTGCGAAATCTGCACAGGTTATCGAATCCTATCCGGAGCAAATAACGTCTGAAACGGAGTTGATAGCAGCCGCTCGTGGTAAAATTCGAGTGGATACTTGGGAGCATCTCTGCAAACGAGCCCTGGAGATTGCCGGTGAGGAAAGCTGATGGACTGGAGACGCAAACGACAAATTAGGAATTTGGTCGATGGAATTTTGGAGTTAAATGTCCTGCATCGTCCACCAATAGAACTGATTCCTGCTATAATGAAACAGCGGGGGATCGTATTCGAGGAACGAGATGAGGATGATGAAGAGTTCTGCGGCGTATATATGGTGGTGAAGCAGGCAAAAATCATCTTTGTCAATGCCAATCTTCGAACATCCCGCAAACACTTTACCATTGCCCACGAGTTGGGTCATTATTACTTAGGTCATCCGTTACAAAACGGCGCTATTATCTGTGATAGCGATAGTGTTTTTGGGAAAAATAAGCCGGAAGAGGAAAAAGAAGCAGACTACTTTGCCGCTTGCTTTCTGATGCCAGAAAATCTGGTCAAGCAAAAGCGGACAGATTTTTTGCGTCATTGCCAACAGAAAACATTACCGTTTCCGGCCGACCAGCAGATGAAACAGCAACATCAATTACAGCGATATCTTAGTTGCTACTTTCAAGTCTCAATGGAGGCCATGGGATATCGTTTAGACGAATTAAAGTTGAGATAGAAAAGGAGGGAAAAGAGTGCTATTACGGTATATTGTAAGTAATTTTAAATCTATTGGACATCCAGTAGAATTCAGCATGTTTCCAACGGAAAAAAGCACGGAGGATCGCTTTTTGAAGACAATTACAACAAAAGCTGGTGAATGGAAAGTGCTGAGACGGGGAGGATTTTTTGGACCTAATGCATCAGGAAAATCGTCATTTATTGAATCTATTGATTTTGCTCGTGATTATATTGTTGACGGACAGAAAAGTGGAAAGGGCACAGGCGTCAATCAGTTTAGAGGTGATTTTGAAGAGCTCGGGGGAATTTCTTTATTTCAGTTCATGTTTTACTTGGATGGAGAAGTTTATGAGTACGGTTTTTCCTTAGATCGACGTCAAGTACATGAAGAATGGTTGATGCAGTTGACTGAAAAAGCCCTTGAGCCGTTATTCACTCGTGTTACAGATGAGAATGGTAAAACCGAGATCGAAATTGAATCAAGATTTGCTCGTAACAAATCTAAGGACAGAATACTGGCCGATGTGCTCAAAGATAGCATTCAGGAAAGCCAAAAAAATCAGCTTTTCCTATATAAGTTGTATGATAATGGAATAAAAAAGGCAGAGAAAATCGTTCAATGGTTTAAAAATCTACAAGTTATATTCCCAGAAACCACCGTCCAAGCACTTCCAATTCGTATGAAAGAGGATGAAGATTTACGCAATTATATTGCAAGGATGCTTGATAAGATGGATACTGGTGTTTTTGGGATTTCTGTGGCAAGTGATGAGATTGATTTCCATGAATTTGCACAGAAATTAGATTTACCACAACAAATTGTTGATGACATCGAAGAAATAAAAAATGGAATTGTAAACTTAGCAGGAAGATATTTTATTTTTGCTGAAAATAAAAAGAAAAGAACTATTTTGGTTCAGCTTAAATTCAATCATCGACTAAATAGTAAAAATGTTCAATTTAACATTGATGAAGAATCAGATGGTACGAAACGCTTGGTTGATTTACTACCCATGTTATTTACAATTGGAAAAAATTCATCAATTTATTTTGTGGATGAAATTGATAGAAGTTTGCATACCAAACTTTCCCTGTTTTTACTAGATGAATTTGTTTGTAAATCCGAAGATGGAAATAATCAAATTATTTTTACTGCGCATGATATAAATTTAATAAATTTGGATTGTTTTCGACAAGATGAAATTTGGTTTATAGAAAAAACTGGAAAGGGTGAATCTACCTTAAAGCCATTTTCTGATTTTGAGGTTGAAAAAGGACAAGATACTTTGAAGGCTTATTTGAATGGTAGATTTGGTGCTGTTCCAATGATAAGAGGGGGATATTGATGCCGATTCTTAAAAGTCGAGTGCCTTTTACACCTCAAAATCCTTATCGTGTAGTTAGGCCTAAAACTAATAAAATAATTTTTTTATCCTGTGAAGGTAGCGTGACGGAAGAAGAGTATTTTGACTTAGTTTCTAATATTTTTAGTGAAATTAAGAGTAAGATTCAATTTATTTCGGTTGCTGAAGATGCTGTTTTTACTGCTCCAAAATGTAGAACTAAAGAACAAGAAAAGATGCTTAGTAAAGTTCGTCCAAAGCATTTAGTGGAACGGATTGACCAATTTAAAGCTATAAAAGATGACATTTATCAGTTTGAAAAATACCCCGAAGATGAATTTTGGATTATAACAGATGTAGATCAGAATTGGTCAAATGAGATTATTGATCCACAAAATCAAAAATCTTATAAAGATGAATGGAATGAAGCAATAGCTACATGCCAAGAAAAAGGGTATGGTTATGCAGTGAGTAATCCTTTTTTTGAGATTTGGTTGTTGATGCATCATGATGAACCTTCAGAAGAAGATAAAGGTTTTGCTGTATCTGATTCTCATTCTTACGAAAAGACAAGCCATTTTCGTGAGAGACTTTCAGATATAGGGGTACCTTTAAAAGATAAAAAACACATTAATCCGTCACATTATAACAAGGAAAAAATTAAAATGGCGATTCACCGGGCCGATAAGTTACATATTGATAAGACAGATTTGTGTCCAAGATATTTTTCTTCAACCGTGTATTTACTTTTGAATAAAATTATGGAAATGTTGCCAGACACTAATCAGTATAATGGTACTGCTATTAAATGAGATTGATCACTAGAATTAATTAAAACTGAAAGTGATGAATGAGTAATTCTTATAAGGTAAATGAAGTCTCTCTACTCTAATGGGTAGGGAGATTTTTGATTTTTGCTATTCTCTTTTTTGATTTATTGTATACAAACGCTAAGAATATGTAACAGACGTTCCAACCGTTGTAATGCAATAAAAAGTTTAAAGTTTGAATGCTATATGTGAATGTATCCCTTTTAATCTTTCACAAATTTGATAACATCATTCGGTTTGCAATTCAAAATTTCACATAGCCTTTCCAATGTAAACATGGTAATAGACTTATTATGTTTTAAATTGTTGATCGTCCGGGGATTGATACCATACTTATGAATCAGTGTATAGGTGGGGATGTCTCGTTTGTTCATAGTCTCCCATAATGGAGAATAGCTTATCATTTCTTTTCACTTCCCAGTTTGTAATATAATCATTATCATGGGAAAAATAATGGTTTAATATACTGAAAAATGTATCTATAATAGAGGTATATGGAGGGAGAGCTGGGATGAAAAAATATGATGAGCTGGTAGCAATCGACAAACAAGAGCCGATGACACTGGAACTTTTTTCTTCATGCTTGGCTAAGTGTACGGAGTGGGGACTTTATAAACTGTTCGAAAGGTTGTTGGATGAGTATCCGGAATTAACGGATAAATACGTAAAAGCCATTGAGGATGATATAAAGGATGTGATATTGCCGGAAAAAACTCCAGAGGAGGAAGAAGAAAACTGGAATCGATTGTGCGAAAGAATAAAAAATGAATATGGTGATGATTTAATAAGCGAATAGCTGCCGGAAAATCTGGTGGCTATTTTTTATAACAGAAATCTATGAATTAAAATCTGGCATCCGGTCAAAAAAGACGGGATGTTTTTTTGTGTACTTTATTAAAAACTTAGTTTCCAAACACTGTATAATCCTCGGATTTCCTTTCTATTTATGAGGGGGAATATTTTTCCAAATAAGAAATTAGAATGATTTTTCGAATCCCCTTGTATTATTCCCTCTGGCGCTTGGGTTAAGTGAGGGGATCTTTAAAGAATAAAAAAGATAAGAGCGGATCTGGTTGATAAGAATAAAATTTATTTCTTTTTGACCCTGTATAATAGCCGCTCCCGGTTACGTTAAGTGAGGGGGGAAATATTATAGAGCAAGATCCACCCGTGTTAAGCGGTTATGCCATTCCTGGCAGTCCTCTAACTTACAGGTTGAGCTCTTGATGGGGATTTTTCCAGAGCAAGATCCACCCCGTAATACACTATCGTGTTTTCCTGTGTAGGGCTCTTGCTTGGGATTTCGATTCCCCATACCCTCGATAATCTGCCAATCTGGCAGATATTGGCGTCCACTGGAAAGTGGGACGCAGCACAAAAAGAAGATTCCGGCAGGACTGCCGGTTCTCCTGTTTGTGGTGTTACTGAAGTAACTGAAAGAAGAAAGGAGATGAAGTCATGAGAAAAAGAAGAATGGAACAGGAACTGAACCATCCGCATTTTGTGGGAGTCCGGCTTTCGGATATTGAGCTGGAACTTCTGGACAAGAAGGCAGAAATCCTTGGGGTATCCAGATCCGAATGCCTGCGGAAACTTTTGGTGGAAAAGGAGATTGTGCATCGGGTAGAAGTGGTCGCCGATATGGAAGAACTGCGAAGTCTGGTGGGTGCGTATGGAAAGATCGGTGTGAACCTGAATCAGATCGCACGGTACTTCAATACGGGTGGGGAACGTTCACTGGCTATGGAGGATGAAATCCGTCACTGCATTGCGGAATTGTTTGCACTCAGGGAAGAAGTGTTGAAGATGGCAGGGGATTTTGAACGGGATTACCGGGGCAGTTAAAGTAGTCCAGATGAATTGTTCCAAAACGATACCGAAACATGACCAAACAGCGTTTTCTGCCGTCAGACAGGATAAACCCCAGGCAAATATATTTGAGGTCAAAAAAGCCTGTCGTAAAGGGCAAAAAATGCAAAAAATGATACCGAAACGTGACCATATTTCGCTGTCCTGTACCAGGTACTGGCAGGATGGCAGGAAGGAGGAATGTCTGTGCCGAGAATGAGCAAGAAAAGGAAACAGGAATTGGCCTTTTTTCTCAATGAAAGAGGGCGCATCGCCCACAATGACACCTGCAGGAAATGTGTCGGGGACTGCAAGCAGAGTTTCCGGACTGTGATTGTCTGTTGCCCCTGTTATGAATCCAAGCGAAGCCGCCGGCGGAAAATCAGACAGAAACAAAAGGATGGATGTGAAGAATAGAGACCAGATGGAATATTTGACAGAGCGGACCCTGATCAGAGATTTCATCCCTTACCCAAGGTTTCTGCTGGATATGAAACTGACTCAGACAGCCAGGATTCTGTATGCCCTGTTGCTGGATCGGTCTAAGATTTCAAGGAATAACGGATGGAAGAATGAAAAAGGGTATATTTACGTGATTTACCCAATCATGGATTTGGCGCAAGTGTTGGAAAAGAGTCATATGACCATTAAGAAAGCTTTGAATGAACTGGAAGATGCCGGACTTTTAGAAAGACAAAAGCAGGGTTTTTCAAAGCCGAATCTGCTGTATGTCAGAATCCCGGCAGAGGAAAAGAAAAGTGTCCCTGTGAAGGAAAGAAAACTATCCCCCATAGGGAAAGAAAAAGATACTTATGAGGGAAAGAAAACTGTCCCTGTGAGGGATAGAAAAGTATCCCCTAATAAAATGAGTAATAATCAAATGATATATAGTCAAATAAATAAAGAGAGAGAAGCGCGCTCTGCCTATGGGAAATATCACAATGTGTTTCTCTCCGAAACAGAATATGGAGAATTGAAACAGGAGATCCGAGAAATAGACAGGCTGATCGAGGAGCTGTCCAGTTATATGCGTTCCAGTGGAAAGCAATATGCTGATCATGCCGTTACCTTGAGAAGATGGGCAGAACGGTCAGCCCCGGTAAAAAACATTCCGGATTATACCTGCAGTGAGGAGGAAAGTCTATGAACAAGGTGGTAGAAGAAACAGTAAAGAACATGATGCAGCTGGAAGAAAGAACCAGGGAGGATTACATCGGAGAAGACGGGCTTCTGTATTGTGGACAATGCCATGAACCGAAGGAGGCTTATTTCGATCAGGAAAAAGTCGGAGTTTTGGGAATAAAAAAACATCCACGTGAATGTGAGTGCCGGAGACAAAAGAGAAAACAGGAGGAACAGTACCGGGAACAGCAGCGCCATGAAGCTGTAGTCAGAGAATTGAAGGAACATTGTTTCTCGGATAGATCCATGAAGGAATGGACATTTAAGAATGATACGGGACTTTCCGAAAATATAGTGCTTGCAAAGCTTTATGTGAAAGACTGGGAAACAATGAAGGCGGAAAATACAGGCTACGTCTTCTGGGGAGCAGTGGGAACCGGGAAAAGTTTTCTGGCGGGCTGTATTGCCAATGCACTGTTGGAACAGGAGATAGAAGTACGTATGAATAATTTTGCAGAAGTGCTGAATGATCTGTCTGCTAATTTTTCAGAGAAGAACACATACATAAAAAATCTGTGTAGAGTACCACTTTTGATTCTGGATGATTTTGGAATGGAACGGGGAACAGAGTACGGACTGGAACAGATCTATGCGGTGATCGACGGCAGATATCGGAGCGGGAAACCCCTGATCGCGACGACCAATCTGACACTGCAGGAGTTAAAGAATCCGCAGGATATAGCACATGCCAGGATTTATGATCGGTTGCTGGAGATGTGCGTGCCGGTTCAGTTTAAAGGGGAGAGTTTTCGAAAACGCACGGCTCAGGAAAAGCTGGGGCGGATGCAGAAAAGAATAAAGGAGGAGATGAGGTAAATGAGACAGACAAAAGAAAGAGAGAGCAACTGCCGTCTAGCAGTGGATATTGAAGGTCTGGCCGCTATGCTTTCCTGCGGACAGATGACTGCAAGGAAGATTGCGGAAGATGCGGGAGCCCGGATCACCATCGGCCGCCGGGTATTGTATTCCGTACAGAAAGTGGAAAAATACCTGGAAGCAATAGCGGAATAGAGGAACACGGATGTGCGTGGGGTTGGTTTTGTGCTATACTTTTCATAGACAGGACAAGACCATTCCCCACAACAGGGAGGTGTGATTATTACAGAAGCAACAGTTCAGTACGCGCCATTCGCAAAACCGCAATACGTGCTAATGATGGCTGCCGCCATTGTTTTGCTCATTCACGGGCGCTCACCACATCTGGATGTCAGTCACCGGATTTTTATGCAAGCATAAATCCGTCTCCTGACACCAGATGGCTGAACTGTTTCAGAAAGGAATGGTTTTGTGGCAAGAAAAGACAATAGAGGAAGAAATCTGAGGACAGGGGAATCCCAGCGCAAGGATGGACTCTATATGTACCGGTACAAAGATGAACGGACTGGCAGACGCCTGGCCGTTTATTCTCCGGATCTGGCTGAACTCAGGAAAAAAGAAAAAGAGATTGAGAAAGACCAGAGCGAAGGAATTCTGACCGATACTCAATGCAAGAACATGACTCTCAATGACCTGTTTGAGATCCACATGGATACCAGAAAGCTGGCAGAGAGTACACAGGCCAATTACAGAAGGATGTGGAACAGTCTTGTGAGGAATGAACTCGGACAGATGAAAGTGGTACAGGTAAGACCATCTCATGTACGCCTGTTTTATTCCCGGCTGAGCAAACAGAAATATTCCCACAGTACCATCAAGTTTCTCCATAATATGATCTTACCGAGCTTTGAGGTGGCTGTAGATGACGATATCATCCGGAAAAATCCGGCCAAGAGAACGCTGGGAGATTATGGAGAACCGGAAAAGAAACGCACCGCCTTGTCCTTTGACCAGCAGAAAAATCTGTTGAACTATGTTAAGAACAGCGAGGTATTCCATATCTATCTGCCTCTTTTGCAAGTGATGATCGGAACCGGGCTCCGCTGTGGAGAACTGATCGGACTCACCTGGAAGGACGTAGATCTGAAGACCCGGACCGTATACGTGAATCATCAGCTGATCTACAAGAACTATGGAGACGGGTGTGATTTTCATGTGACCATGCCTAAGACAGAAGCCGGGATTCGGGAGATACCCATGAGCAAAATGGTTGCAAAAGCCTTTGAGACTCAGAGACGGCTGAATTTTCAGATGGGAATTCCCAGGGATGTGAAAATCGAAGGGCTTTCGAATTTCGTATTCATGAGCAGGAGCGGACGTCCTATGATGCCGACTACTGTGAACTTTATTCTCCGGGATATTGTGAAGGCGTATAACGAGGAAGAAAATGAGCGGGCAAAGCGGGAGAGGAGAAAGCCGGAAGAGCTACCTCATATTTCCGCCCACATTCTCCGACATACAGCCTGTACCCGAATGGCAGAGACGGATCTGGATATGAAGGTCGTTCAGTATGTGATGGGACATGCCAACATCAGTGTCACGATGGAAGTTTATAACCACATCACAGACCGATCCAGGATCGAAAGAGAGATCGCAAAGATGGATTTGGTTCAGATTATGTGATGGAAACTTCTGTCCCGGCAATGGAGTTTTTAGGGGCATGATGGTGAAAAACATGAAAAAAATCGGATTTTTCTGCTTTTGATGGTGTAGTAAATTAACTCAGATTTCCTTGAATTTACAGGGGATTTTGGAGGTCCCCGATTCTGAAATTGGTGTAGAAATGGTGTAAAAATGGTGTAGTAAGCCATTTTTTGAAAAAATCAAAAAATTGGAAAGCCCGAAAAAGCCCGTAAAATCAAGCTTTTTTGAGGTTTTCCCAAAAAATTATTTAAAAAATTAGCACTCACCTATTGACAGTGCTAATAATGCGTGCTATAGTACAGATAGAACAAAGGAAGGGGAACGAAAAGAAAGGTTCGCCAGAGAGTGTTCCGAACGTATTATGAGTGTTTGAAAGGAGACAGGACTTATGTTAATGCCTAGTATTTTTAATAATAATTTATTTGATGATGATTGGTTTGGATTTCCATTTTACGGATATGCAGATAAAGCAGAGAACAGAGCAGAAAAGAAGCTCTATGGACATCATGCGAATAATCTGATGAAGACAGATATCAAGGAAATGAAAGATGGATATGAACTTGAGATTGATCTTCCGGGGTTCAAGAAAGATGAAGTTACTGCAGAATTGAAAGATGGTTATCTGACAGTCAGTGGAGCAAAAGGTCTTGATCAGGATGAACAGGAGAAAGAAACCGGCAGGTATATCCGCCGTGAACGTTACGCAGGAGCATGTCAGAGAAGTTACTATGTTGGTGAAGATATCACAGAAGAAGATATCAAAGCAGAATTTAAACATGGTATTCTGAAACTCTTTGTTCCGAAAAAAGAAGCAAAACCAGCGGTAGAAGAGAAGAAATATATCACAATTGAAGGTTAATATAGAAGATAAATTTTCCCCGGAGAGCAATCTCCGGGGTGTTTTACAGGCAGGAGGTGACAGAACATGGCAGCAAAGCGGGATTACTACGAGGTGCTCGGAGTAGCAAAGAATGCAGATGAGAAGACAATCAAAAAAGCTTACCGGAAGATGGCAAAGAAGTATCATCCGGATACCAATGCCGGAAATCCGGATGCAGAAAAGAAATTCAAAGAAGTAACAGAAGCCTATTCAGTACTGAGTGATTCGGAAAAGAAGAAGATGTATGACCAGTTTGGACACGCCGCATTTGACCAGTCTGCAGGAGGCAGCTATCAGGGCAGTGGATTTGGAAATGGTTTCCAGGGATTCAAAAGTGGTCCTGGAGGATATCAGGAGTATCATTTTACAGGAAATGCAGATGATATTTTCGGAGATATGTTTAAAGATATCTTCCATGGAAGCAGCAGTAAAAGCACAGATGGTTTCGGAGGTCATGGTTTTCACAGAAGCAGTTTCTATGACGATGGATCCGGATTTGGTGGCTTCGGAGGATTTGGCGGTCACGGGTCAGCAGGCTTTGATCAGAAAGGACAGGATCTGAATGCCAGTGTATCTGTTACATTTGATGAGGCAGCATTTGGATGTGATAAAAGAATTACTCTGCAGGATCAGAGCGGAAAGGCGCAGACACTTGAGGTGCATATTCCGGCAGGAATTGACAGTGGAAAGAGTATAAGACTTCGTGGAAAAGGGATGCCTGGAACCGGAAAAGGCGGTGCAGGAGATCTGCTTCTGAAAGTAACTGTTCAGCCAAAAGCCGGATATGAACGAAAAGGTATGGATGTTTATACAACGGTCAGCATTCCTTATACAACGGCTGTGTTTGGTGGAGAAGCAAGGGTGCATACCCTGTATGGTGATGCGATGTGCAAGATTAAAGAAGGAACACAGTCAGGAAGCAGGATTCGTTTAAGAGGAAAAGGAATCGTTTCCATGAAGGATGCAAATGTCCATGGTGATCAGTATGTAACGGTACAAATTCAGGTTCCGAGACATTTAAATGCAGAAGCAAGACAGAAACTGATGGAATATAAGAAAGCCGCTGCCGGAGGAAGATAAAGGATCCGGGGCGTTTCATATAGATGGGACTCAGAAAATGAGTCCGATGATTTAACAGGGAAGTAAAAATTTATTGAAAAAAGAATAAAATGTTTAGAGAAGGCGT